>JGI20158J14315_10003037_pt1 | contig 11311 bp, 9 predicted proteins | sample COG_08_FD_14315 | JGI IMG/M metagenome (IMG submission 14315)
TTATGGACGGGAAAAGCGTCTCTTTGAAAAACAAGTTCCTCTATGCGCTAGGCAATATGTTTGTGTATGCCCCTCTTAGAAATAATCTTGGAATGAGCCGCGTCAAAGTAGCCTATACAGGCGGTGCAGCCATTGGACCTGACCTCTACAGCTTTTACCGCTCTATTGGCATTAATCTGAAACAGCTATACGGCCAAACGGAGACGCTTGCATATGTTTGTAAACAACCAAACGGTGACGCTCGGATAGATTCAGTTGGCACACCCATGCCTGGAGTGGACATTAAAATGGGGGACAAAGGTGAGGTATTAGTGAAGAGCCCAGGATTATTGAAGGAATACTATAAAAATCCTGAAGCAACGAGGGAATCCATTACTCCAGATGGTTTTTTCAGAACTGGGGATGCGGGCTTTATTGATCAAGATGGACATCTAAAAATAATAGATCGAGCGAAAGACGTCGGCGTGCTCAATGACGGCACTATGTTCGCTCCACAGTTTCTAGAGAATAAACTGAAGTTTTTCCCTTTCGTTAAAGAAGCAGTGTGTTTTGGTGATGGCCGCGATGCTGTATGTGCATTCATCAACATAGAGATGGATGCGGTTGGGAATTGGGCTGAACGACAGGGTCTTGGCTACTCCGGTTACGTTGACTTAGCCGGGAAGCAAGAGGTTTACACATTACTCCAAGACTGTATCGAACAGGTGAACCAAGACCTTGCGAAAGACGAATCGCTATCGGGGTCACAAATCAAGAGATTCCTTATTCTTCACAAGGAACTTGACGCTGACGATGATGAGCTCACGAGGACAAGAAAAGTTCGTCGTAATTTCGTTGCTGAAAAGTACGATGTGTTAGTCAAAGCACTTTATGACGGATCCAATACCTGCTTCATAGAAACGCAGGTCAAATTTGAAGATGGTCGTACAGGTACAATATCAGCAGATCTAAAGATCAATGATGCAAAAATGATCCAACCCACCGAAGACTTAACGGTATAAACGCTTACAGTACACGATGAACGATACCGAACGAAAATTAGGGCCCACCATACTAAAGGCCGACAACATTTCACTCGCCTTTGGTGGCGTCAAAGCACTGACCGATATCAGTTTTGAAGTAAAAGAACATGAGATCTTGGCGATTATCGGTCCCAACGGAGCGGGCAAAAGTTCGATGCTCAATGTGATCAATGGCGTCTATCATCCCAATGCGGGGTCCGTAACATACAGAGGTAATGTTCGGCAACAAATGAAACCGCATGAGGCAGCCACCCAAGGGATTGCTCGGACTTTTCAAAACATCGCTCTATTCAAGGGTATGTCTGTGTTAGACAACATCATGACTGGGCGAACCCTAAAAATGCATGCCGGGTTCCTCGCTCAATGCCTCTACGTTGGTCGCGCAAGGAGCGAAGAAATTCAACATAGAAAGAAGGTCGAGGAGATTATTGACTTTCTTCAAATACAATCGATCAGAAAAACCCCGGTTGGGCGTCTGCCCTATGGACTGCAAAAACGCGTAGAACTTGGTCGAGCTTTAGCCTCAGAGCCGGTTTTGCTTTTACTCGATGAGCCCATGGCAGGAATGAATATCGAAGAAAAAGAAGACATGAGCCGGTTCATTCTTGACGTCAATGATGAGTTTGGCACGACGATCGTGCTCATCGAACATGATATGGGCGTTGTAATGGACCTGTCTGACAGAATTGTAGTGTTAGATTACGGCAAGAAAATTGGCGATGGCACACCTACAGAAATTAGGAACAACAAAGAAGTAATTGATGCCTATCTAGGCGTATCAGATTAACGGGAATAGGAGCGCTCGAACTAAATATCCAGTTTTGGTTTGATTGAATAAATAAATATGGGGTTTTTTGTTGAAGTTTTACTTAGTGGCTTAATGGCTGGGGTGCTCTACTCGCTGGTCGCGCTCGGATTCGTACTTATTTTTAAAGCTTCAGGCGTCTTTAATTTTGCGCAAGGGGCAATGGTTCTGTTTGCAGCACTTACATTCGTTCGGCTTTTAGATATCCTCAAAGACTCATTCGCTCCTATCACGCTTTCACTGATCATAACAATTGCCATGATGGTCATGCTCGCAATGGCTATCGAGCGTTTGGTGTTGCGGCCTTTGGTCAACCAACCCGGGATCTCACTATTCATGGCGACCCTGGTATCGCGTATTTTCTAGATGGATTCGGGCAAACCCTGTGGGGTAGCGATATTTACACACTTGATATCGGTATCCCCAAAGGATCCATCTTCATATTGGAATCTGTGTTCGATGGCGGCGTGCTTGTAGCTAAAGAAGATTTAGTGGCAACTGTCATTGCAGGTTTGCTGGTGGTAACGCTGGCAATATTCTTTCAAAAGACGCGCATTGGGCGAGCCCTTCGTGCTGTAGCGGACGACCATCAAGCGGCGCAATCGATTGGTATTCCACTTAACTATATTTGGGTAATTGTATGGACAGTTGCCGGCTTGGTCGCACTCGTTGCCGGAGTCATTTGGGGGTCGAAACTAGGCGTACAGTTTTCGCTGTCACTGATCGCTCTAAAAGCACTGCCCGTCCTAATTCTTGGTGGATTTGAGTCTGTTCTAGGCGCCGTTATTGGTGGCCTTATCATTGGGGCTGGCGAAAAGTTATCGGAGATTTATATTGGTCCTTATGTCGGCGGTGGTATCGAATACTGGTTCGCGTACATGCTCGCATTAGGGTTTTTGATGTTCAGACCGCAGGGTCTTTTTGGTGAAGTTCATATTGATCGCGTTTGATCTAATGTGCGGTTTTCATCCAATTTAAATATGGTCTAAAGATGTTTTATAGAGAAGCTGGACAATTCAAGACAAGCTACAAGGCTGATCAGGCCGTTTTCCCGATATTTCAGGATAGGATCTTTGTCGCCATTTGGCTGTTCTTAGGGTTTGTAGTCGTCCCCATGCTCGCCAATGAATATGTATTTAGGGCGATATTTATTCCTGTAATCATCATGGCGCTCGCAGCGATTGGCCTCAATTTGCTTGTGGGCTACTGCGGGCAAGTATCACTAGGATCAGGGGCATTCATGGCTGTGGGTGCTTATGCTGCCTATAACTTCATGATACGGATTCCAGAGCTGAATCCACTAATATGTTTTTTGCTTGGAGGCCTATCCGCAACGGTAGTTGGGGTCATTTTTGGAATCCCCAGTCTCAGGATTAAAGGTTTTTATCTCGCGGTCGCTACGCTCGCATTACAATTCTTCACAGACTGGACTTTTAGTCGTATCGACTGGTTCACGAACTACACGCCGTCAGGATCAATTGCAGTTCAGCCAGTAGAAGTTTGGGGGTTCGTTTTTGACTCACCTATCAGAAAATATTTGTTGTGTCTCACTGTTTTAGTCATTTTCACGGTTATCGCTAAAAACCTTGTGCGAGGTCGCATTGGTCGAGCTTGGATGGCCACTCGGGATATGGACGTGGCAGCCGAGATCATTGGAATAAGACCGATATACGCGAAACTATCTGCATTTGCAGTAAGCTCATTCTTTATTGGGGTCGCTGGTGCCTTGTGGGCATACGTTCATCTAGGCTCCTGGGAACCGCTGGCGTTTGATATTAACCTATCGTTTAGTATCCTGTTTATGGTCATAATTGGGGGATTAGGCTCGATCGTTGGAGGAATGTTAGGAGCTACGTTTATCACGCTGCTACCCCTATTTCTAAACCAATTGCCCATCTGGCTGGGGATCAATATGTCTACCGCGATGGTGTCTCACTTGGAGTATATGATCTTCGGTGGTTTGATTATCTTCTTTTTGGCAGTTGAACCACTTGGTCTCGCGAGAATTTGGCAAATTACTAAAGAAAAGCTGCGGTTGTGGCCTTTCCCACATTAAGAGTAAGAATTGAAAGAACTGGTATATATAAATTAGGTAGCACACCTTATTAAGGAGAAAGCTTATGAAATACGGTACTTTATTACGCACACTGTTACTCAGTGTACCGCTCGTGATAGCTGGATGCGGCCAAGAAGATGGTGCAAGCGACGCTACTACTTCCAATGAGGTTACCCAAAGCGCAGGGAGCTCAGATGGCATTATTGTTGACGTATCAGATCCTAATGCACAATTTGTTCCGGTGTTATCTTACCGAACCGGCCCTTATGCGCCTAATGGGATGCCAGTCGCGAATGGTTTTACCGAGTATTTAAAACTTATTAATGCTAGAGATGGCGGGATAAACGGAGTAAAGATTAGCTTTGAAGAATGTGAAACGGGTTACGCGACAGCAAGAAGCATCGAATGTTACGAGCGGCTGAAAGGTAAAGGGCCGACTGGAGCCGCGGTGTTTAATCCGATGTCTACTGGCGCTACATTTGCGATCACCGAAAAAGCGCCTGTAGACAAAATACCGTTAATTACGATGGGTTATGGGCGATCTGAATCACGTAACGGCGGCGTATTCCCTTGGAATTTTCCCATTTATGGTACTTATTGGACTGCAGCAGATGTTTTGGTTACACACCTAGGGGATATTAATGGCGGTCTTGATAATCTCAAGGGCAAAAAAATAGCCCTGGTATATCACGATTCACCATTTGGTAAAGAACCTATTCCCCTTCTAGAAAAGCGTGCGAGTATGCACGATTTCGAACTCATAAAGCTTCCAGTTACGCACCCCGGGGTAGAACAGAAATCAGCCTGGATCAATATCAGAAAAGAACAGCCCGACTATGTGCTCTTATGGGGTTGGGGCGTCATGAACTCTACAGCCATAAAAGAAGCTACAGGGGTAAGATATCCCCGAGATCAAATATACGGTATTTGGTGGGCGGGCGCCGAACCTGACGTTAGACCAGCGGCGGCTGACGCTGTCGGCTATCAGGCAGTATCCATGATCTCATCTGGACAAGCTCAAGTTCACAAAGATATCCTCAGCTACTTGTATGATGCAGGTTTAGGTTCCGGTGAAAGAGCCGGCGTCGGTGAGGTGTTATACAACGTTGGGCTATTAAACGCCGCCTTAGTCGTGGAGTCTATTCGCACAGCACAGTCAAAGTACGGTGAAAAGCCGCTCACGGGCGAACAGGTGCGATGGGGGATAGAAAATTTAAATATCACGGAAGAAAATATTCAAGATCTTGGCCTTTCAGGATATATGTATCCTGTTAATTTAAGCTGCTCTGATCATGAAGGGAAAAGAGCGGCTCGACTCCACCGCTGGAATGGCGAATCGTGGGAGTATTCTACGGACTGGATCAGCGCCGATGATGCGGTTCTCCAACCAATGGTAAAAAGCGCAGCGGACACATACGCCAAAGAAGCCGGTCTTCCAGCCAACGCTTGTGAGAGCTGAACCTTAAAACACTTATCAGGGAATCAGGAATGACGGGGATCACGAAAAAAGCAAATTTACTTTCGATTAAAAATATCGAAGTTATTTACGATCATGTCATTCTGGTTCTCAAAGGTGTTTCATTAGACGTACCTGAGGGCTCAATCGTCGCACTCCTCGGCGGTAATGGTGCGGGTAAGTCAACAACGCTTAAATCTATCTCTAATTTATTGCAAGCCGAACGGGGTGACGTGACTAAAGGGTCGATCATTTTTAAAGATGAAAGAATCGATCAGCTCAACCCCTCTACTGTTGTAAAAAAAGGCATAGTCCAAGTAATGGAAGGAAGGCATTGTTTTGCTCACCTAACGATAGAGGAGAACTTACTCACTGGCGCGTTCACTCGCGCAGCATCGCGGAAAGATATTGCCGCGAGCTTGGAAAGAGTTTATACCTACTTCCCTAGACTCAAACAGCGGCGATCAAGCTTAGCCGGCTTCACTTCTGGTGGAGAGCAACAAATGACCGCGGTAGGACGCGCCCTAATGGCAAAACCAAAAATGATTCTGCTTGATGAGCCTTCAATGGGTCTTGCGCCACAAATCGTATCGGAAATTTTTGAAATTGTTGAAGACCTGAATAAGAAAGAAAATGTCAGCTTTCTTCTCGCAGAACAAAATACCACTGTCGCACTACGTCACGCAGACTACGGTTATATTCTCGAGAACGGACGAATTGTCATGGACGGTCCAGCAAACGAGTTAGCCAGCAATGAAGATGTGAAAGAATTTTATCTTGGTATATCAGGTGCCGGACGCAAGAGCTTTCGAGATGGAAAACACTACAGACGTCGGAAACGATGGCTTGCCTAAGATTATAAATTTCAAATTGCCCGCGCATTATTACCGCGCAAACCCATTAGATTAAGGAGCACTCATGAGTGACGCAAACTCGTTCATGGATTCATCTGAAACACGTTCAGGTGTCGAACGCGAAGCAGATCTAATCCAACGATTTAGAAAACAAGTACAACATGCCCAAACAAGCTCGGATTATTTTAAAGAGCACCTCAAACATATCGATCCTGACTCCATCGTGGACAGAAGTTCGCTTTGCCAAATCCCAGTCACTCGGAAAACCGATCTGAAAGCCATTCAAGCTAAGGCTCCACCGTTTGGCGGTTTAACAACATCACCGGTGAGTAGTCTCGCGCGTGTATTTTCCTCGCCCGGCCCGATTTATGAACCCCAAGCGACTAATGAGGACTTTTGGCGGTTCAAGCGCGCGCTTTATTCAGTTGGAGCTAGGTGTGGAAGCTTGGTCTACAACACATTTTCATATCACTTTACGCCAGCAGGATTCATGGCAGATTACGGCGCTCGAGCGCTAGGATGCGCAGTTTTCCCAGCAGGGATCGGACAGACCGAGTTGCAAGCACAAACGATTGCTGAGATTCGACCGGATATTTACACCGGAACCCCTTCGTTTCTGAAAATCCTTTTAGAGAAAGGAAGCGAACTTGGACTTGATCTGAGCAGTCTCAAACGAGGTATTGTTGGGGGTGAGGCGCTTCTGCCAAGCGCGAGGAAATTTTTTCAAGATAATAATATTGAAATTTGCCAAACTTATGCCACGGCTGATGTTGGTTTAATTGCTTACGAAACACTGCCAGATCAAGGGCTAATTATTGACGAAGATGTCCTCGTCGAAATTGTACGTCCAGGAAGTGATGATGCGGTAGGTGAAGGGGAAGTTGGGGAGGTCGTGGTCACAGTTTTCTCGGATATTTATCCATTAATACGTTTTGGTACAGGGGACCTGTCGATGTTTATCCCTGGGCAGAGCCCATGTGGAAGAACAAATCGACGTCTAAAGGGCTGGATGGGAAGAGCTGATCAAACGACGAAGGTAAAAGGTATGTTCGTTCATCCAGAGCAAATTAATGCTGTAGTCAAGAGACATCCTGAAATTCAATATGCCCGTCTGAATGTAGATCATGATGAAAAGCATAACGACGTGATGACGCTCGAGTGCGAAATCAGCGCGGATAATGGAGAGCTAATGGCCGCAATTGTTTCAACTCTTAGAGATCTCACTAAACTTCGTGGGGAAGTTGTCTATGTACCGACCAATTCACTGGCACGCGATGGGAAGGTTATCGATGACCGGAGGAAGTATGATTAAATTCAGATTTCAAATTAAGCCTCGAGAGGTCAAATGATGACAGATAGACCTATAAGCTCCTATCCCGTCCCCGAACTTGATACGCTTCCGAAAGATGTGCAAGAAAAGATCCTCGAAGTCCAAGATAAAGCTGGGTTCATACCTAACGTATTTTTAACGCTGGCTCATCGGCCTGAAGAATTTCGAGCTTTTTTTGCTTACCATGACGCGCTTATGTTGAGAGACAGCAAGCTGAGTAAGGCAGAGCGTGAAATGATTGTTGTTGCGACCAGTGGCGTTAATCATTGTATGTATTGTGTTGTCGCACATGGCGCGATTTTACGCATCTACCAAAAGGATCCTCTGATCTCGGATCAAATTGCTATTGATCATAATAAGGCGGATATCACGGACAAACAGAAAGTGATGCTTAGTTTCGCAGTAAAGCTAGCGCGTAATCCGGAAACTATAACTCCTTCCGATCACAAATTATTACAGGATCATGGTTTTGATAAAGATGAAATATGGGATATTGGTGCAATAACGGCTTTTTTTGCGTTATCCAACAGGATGGCTCATCTCATCGAAATGCGCGCTAATAATGAGTTTTACTCAATGGGTCGACAGACTAAGAGTTAAAACTAATAAAAAATCAAATTTATTCCAAAATATACGTCATATATATTCTTTAATGGAATATATATGACGTATATTCCGTAACAATCTAGTTGATCTTGTATAATTTCTTAATATGGAAACGTAAATTTAGACGAAAGACATCTTCGGGCTGAATAAATAACAGAAGGAAACTAAATGGCGTCATACGACCAAGATCCCCAAGAAACCCGAGAATGGCTTGATGCGCTAGAAGGTATCCTAAATACTGAAGGGCCCGAGAGAGCGCATTTTTTGCTGGAACAGCTAATTGAAAAAGCTCGTCGTTCCGGGGCATTTCTACCGTACACCGCAAATACCGCCTACATCAACACTATCCCGCCCTCTAAAGAGGACAAATCGCCCGGCGACCACGAAATTGAGGGCAGAATTCGTAACTTCGTTCGGTGGAATGCTGCGGCAATGGTATTAAGAGCCAACAAAGACACAAATGTCGGTGGACATATTGCGAGTTTCGCCTCTGCAGCAACACTTTATGATGTTGGTTTTAATCACTTTTGGCACTCTCCCTCCGATACTCATGGTGGCGACTTAATTTTTGCGCAAGGGCACTCTGCGACCGGGGTATATGCGCGAGCATTTATGCTCGGCCGCCTGACTGCAGCACAAATGGATAAATATCGTCAAGAAGTTGATGGAGACGGCCTATCGTCTTACCCTCATCCTTGGCTCATGCCGGATTTTTGGCAATTTCCTACAGTGTCGATGGGGCTAGGTCCCATAATGGCAATCTACCAAGCTCGGTTTATGAAGTACCTCCAAGACAGGGGGCTTGCAAACACGGAGGGTAGGAAAGTTTGGTGCTTTATTGGTGACGGAGAAAGTGACGAACCTGAAACCCTTGGCGCAATCGGTGTCGCCGCTCGAGAAAAATTGGATAACCTGATCTTCGTTGTCAATTGTAATTTACAACGACTTGATGGCCCGGTTCGCGGAAATGGGAAAATTATTCAAGAACTTGAGGCTGACTACCGAGGCTCAGGTTGGAACGTGATAAAACTCGTGTGGGGCTCGTACTGGGACTCCTTAATTGCACGAGATACAAATGGCATGTTACTCAAGCTCATGGATGAAACGGTCGATGGTGAATATCAAACATATAAGGCCAAAGACGGCGCGTACGTCAGAGAACATTTCTTCGGCAAATATCCCGAGACACGCGAACTGGTCTCCAACATGTCTGATGACGATGTGTGGCGCCTCAACCGAGGCGGACACGATCCTTACAAAATTTACGCCGCATATTCCGCGGCCGTAAACCATACCGGGCAGCCAACTGTCATCCTTGCAAAGACAATCAAAGGGTACGGTATGGGAACTGCGGGAGAAGCTCAAAACATAACCCATCAACAGAAAAAAATGGGGACGACCTCGTTAAAAGATTTTCGGGATAGATTTAAGCTACCCATTGAAGACAAGGATATAGACGACATTCCTTACCTTACGTTTCCGGAAGATTCTCCAGAGGCGAAATATATGCACGAGCGTCGCGAAGCGCTGGGTGGATATTTGCCTACGCGACGAATGAAAGGTGACACGCTTAACGCTCCAGAGGTTTCTGTATTCAACGCGTTATTAAAAAGTTCTGGTGATCGAACGTTCTCGACAACAATGGCCTTTGTTCGAATTCTCGGAATCCTGGTTAAAGACAAAACGCTCGGCAAACGCGTGGTACCCATTGTGCCCGATGAGTCACGCACTTTTGGGATGGAGGGCATGTTTAGACAACTCGGCATCTGGTCATCAGTAGGTCAACTCTATACGCCTGAAGATGCCGATCAATTAATGTTTTACAAAGAAGATAAAACGGGTCAAATTCTACAAGAAGGGATCAATGAAGCCGGAGCGATGTCCTCATGGATTGCAGCGGCGACCTCCTACTCGACACACGGAATCTCAATGATTCCTTTTTATATCTACTATTCCATGTTCGGCTTCCAACGCGTTGGAGATTTAGCTTGGGCCGCTGGCGACCAAAGGGCGCGAGGCTTCTTATTAGGCGGAACAGCAGGGCGCACAACGCTAAACGGCGAAGGTTTGCAGCATGAAGATGGACACAGTCACTTGCTATCAAGCACAATTCCGAATTGTATTTCTTACGACCCGACCTTCGCATATGAATTAGCCGTCATCGTTCAAGACGGTCTCCGTCGTATGTATCAGGATCAGGAAGATGTCTTCTACTACATCACCGTGATGAATGAAAATTACGCACACCCAGAGTTACCAAAAGACGCGGAGGAAGGCATCGTGCGCGGCATGTATCAATTGCCTAACCCTAAAACGAAATTAAAAAAAGCTCCGAAAGTTCAACTACTCGGTAGCGGTACCATATTGCTTGAAGTTATCGCGGCACAGGCACTTTTAGCATCTGATTTCGGCGTTATTGCACAAGTTTGGAGTTGCACAAGTTTCAATGAACTTCGCCGCGACGGAATATCCACGTCACGCTGGAATATGCTGCATCCCGAGGAGAGTCCGAGACTCAGTCACGTCGAACAATGTCTTTCAAACACGGAAGGACCCATCGTCGCGGCCACAGATTATATGAGGATATTCGCCGATCAGATTAGGCCTTACATCCCTAATAAAAACTATGTGGTACTTGGTACAGACGGTTTTGGACGATCTGACACAAGAGAAAAACTCAGAGATTTTTTCGAGGTCGACCGGAGATACATCGTTATAGCAACCCTATCTGCAATGGCAGAGGAGGGGACTATTCCTAAAGCAACTATAGTAGATGCAATAAAAAAATATGGGGTCGATCCGAACAAACCCGAACCGACAACCATCTGATTAATCTCTCACCAACTCATAAGATTAAGTAATACAAAGGAATTTAAATGGCCGCTCCTAAAGACGTTTTAGTCCCTGACATTGGTGACTTTAAAGATATCCCAGTCATCGAGGTATTGGTGAAACCTGGAGATCATGTCAAAGCAGAGGAATCTCTAATTACGCTTGAGTCAGATAAGGCAACAATGGAGGTTCCCGCTCCATTCGATGGCGTGATCAAAGAATTACGGGTGAAAGTAGGGGATGACGTATCTGAGGGAACAGTCATATTAAGTCTCGAGGAAGCCTCTCCGTCACGAGAACCACAGATGAATGAGGACACACCTGCGGCACCTGCGGCACCTGCGGCACCT
>JGI20158J14315_10003039_pt1 | contig 11309 bp, 10 predicted proteins | sample COG_08_FD_14315 | JGI IMG/M metagenome (IMG submission 14315)
TTAAAGTACTGCAGCATATGGCATCGCCTAAAATTGGACTTAAATGCACTATTTTACCTGAGCTAAGTACTTAGGTGTACACCCCTTCGTGGTACACCAATATAGCATATCCGAGAAATAAAAGCTAAATGGGGCATTTTACCCTGAGCACTAGCTATAACCCACCCTACGTTCGTACGCCTAAGTACTTAAGCACCCTTTTTTTGGGGTCAAAATGTTTGATGATTGACCCCCTTGGGGTAATGTCTAGAAGAAAAAAATGTATATAATTAAAATATAAAAAACGTAAAAAGCATTCTACACATTACCCCCAAGGGGTCAAACATGAAACATTTTAGGGGTAAAAAAGAGGCTCGTAGGTATATAAGTGTACGAACGTAGGGTGGGTTATAGCTAGTGCTCAGGGTAAAATGCCCCATTTAGCTTTTACTTCTCGGATATGCTATATAAGTGTACCACGAAAGGGTGTACACGTAAGTACTTAGCTCAGGCAAAATGGTACGTTTAGGTCCTATTTTAGTCACTAAAAAATGCTTTAGTATGTAAGTGTGCCACTTTTAGGCGGGTTTATAGATTCAGCTCAGGACAAATCGCTCAAATGCTTGTTCTATAACCCACATTACGTTCGTACACCTAAGTACTTAAACGCCCTTTTTTAGGGGTCAATGCGTGCAACGCCGTGCACGCAAACATGAAACATTTTAGGGGTATATAAGTGTACCAACGTAGGGTAACATGCCCAATTTACTTAGACGACATGTTACCCTAGTAGGGTAACATGCCACGAATGGGTGTAAACGTAAGTACTTCACTCAGGAAAAATGGTACGTTTATGTCCTATTTTGGGCAGTGCTAGATGCTATAGTATGTAAGTGTGTCACATATGCGGGGTTATAGATTTAGCTCAACGGCACAGAAGAGCTAACTGCGTCCCTCATGCCCAAGATTTAACTTACGAAGCCCTGAACGACTGGAGACGCAGTTAGAGGATCTATACACGGTAGGATACGACACTCTGCTGTGGAGACACAGTTAGATGATCTACCGATAGGATACGATAGTCTGCTGCGGGGAAGAGGTCAACTCAGACGCATTAGCAGGACCCGATGCTTTATGTATAAATAGAGGTTAAATATAGGCGAGCAGGGGGCGAGAATTTCAAAATGTTGGTGTTTTGCCATCACAAAAAAATACAATGTAGAGACGATCACTTTGCCTACGATTTTATGATGTCCTATGTTCCTAACCCGGAGGCTACTGTGACTATTGACACTGTAGATAAAATAGGAACCCCCAATTACAGGACGGATGCTTTTTCTAAGACATTTGCAAGCGAACACCCACTAGAATATGATCTGTTATTTATGCTCGATTGTGGTGAACTTCAGAGATAGAATTATTCATGTAACGAGTAATATGGTAAAACCTGGGGGAAAAATAGTAATGAGTAAATTCTTCTTGCCGAAATTTCTACAAGAAATGATTTCAGGCTTTGAGAGAAAAAACTGGACTGCCATACTTGCCGAAAATAATTATTTTTTTGGTGGAGCGGTGCTCACATTGGAAAAACCTGCGTTACGTATTCCTTTAAGCTGAAATTAAACACAATACCTCAGGAAAAGTAAATTTATTATCCTTTATTTGAAAACGCTATAAAAAAGCAAAAGTTGAAAATGATGATTTTGCCAAAATGTGGTGTCGGTCATTCATTCATTGTGTGAATTCTTATCTTTTCCTTTTCCGACTTTTGTGTGCATCTGCCCATTCAACCCACTTCTGAGCAAATGGGTTCAGATTATTTTTCTTGCGCCACTGGCACGCTTTACCCATCCACATTTTCCGAAGGAATTCTCCGCTACCTCCTCCGGCGCAGTGCCTGAAGTGCAGCCTGCTGTAGCTTTTAGCGTGCCCCTTGGCTATGGTGTCCATGACGTAGGCGTCCCCGGACTCGAGCACAAAGTCTGTGGTCTCGCCTACGGGCATCGCCCCCTTGAAGGGCGTGAGCTGAAACTTGCGCGTGTTGCCTAAACTCAGACCAATGACGAAACTCCGCTCGGAATCCATATGGTTGCCGATTCCACCGTCTTTATTATAGAAGTTCAACTCTGTGTTGAGATCCTTCATGTCGAAGTCTCCACAGGCGGCGTTGATGCGGTTCTTGATTGCAGCCGCGGCAGGCATGCACGAATAGGGCACAATTGAACTCTTGCGGTCACTGGGGTCCGGCGCCTCGATGGTTCCCCGCTGCATAATGAATCCAATGTTCGAGTTCGTGCGCGCAAGCTTGTTCTTGCACGTGCCGTGACTCCACATCTTGTTGTCGATGAAGTCGGGGTGAATGTGCTGCAGCTCGAACGTTGTGTCTCTCTGCTGCTGGTCGTTGAGAAACCTCTTGATGTGCAGAACATGTCCGACGATGGATTCCGTACCGACCTTGGCAGAAATCGCGTGCACCTCCCCCCCCAGGACACTCTTCAGCTGAAGAAGCGCATCTTTTCCGATAGTTTTTCTGCGGCGTCCGACGGACAGTGCACTTCTGTCCGACTCAATTTCCCCGGCGAGGCTTATGCAGGCAGACACCCAGTCGTATGTTTTGAGTGTCCGACAAACATGGTACTTGAACTGACAGCGCTTGATCCAAGCAAGCATGTTTTTCGGAACATTGGTGAAAACAGTATCTGCGTCCTCGTACTTGCAGCGGCTACGGATGTACCTCCGGAGGTACGTGTCCGTATTGACTTCCGGATACTTGTTCTGAATAACAGCGCACACGTTATTCAAGTCCCCGCTTTCAAGTACGGCGCTTTCGGCTTCCGTCAATTCCGCCTTCTGATCCGATTTGAGCTTGCGTGAAACGGAAGCCTGAGTTTTCGACTTTTTTTCGGGGGAAATGGGCTGTGCGGTAGACATGTTGGGTGGGTGTGGGAGAGAGTGTGAATGAGTACACCTTTTTCACGGGAGAGCAGGCTAACGGCTACCCAGCCTGTGAAACCATGAGCTACAGCTATAACCCTGCCTATAACTAGCACATTAAAGTACTGTAGCACCCGGATACAGACATTTACTGGACAGTATTCAGACACAAACTCGAAAGGAAAAGATACAAAAGCACTACAAAGGCTCTGCAAGAAACGCTGCAAGAAGCCTGGAATACAGATACAAAAACATGGTTAAATTTAGAATCTTAATACTACATCATCCGGATCATTATTAAAATCTCAATTTACTTTTATTTCCAAAGTCTATGATGGGTTCTTGCCTGCACAGGGGACATGGTGTTGGTCCCGAATTAGTATACATTATTTCTGCGCAAAGTATGCATATATTGTGTCCACATGCTCGTGTCCATTTTTTGCCCAAAAGGGGCTGATAGCAGATGGGGCATTCCGTACTGTCGTATGTTTCCGCCTGCATGCTGTTTCTATTGTCGGAGATGATGGTATAAAGAGTGCCAACCTTGGTAACAGCTACGTGAAAATCGCCTGTGTTAACGGCAGAATGGTAAAAATAGTCGTCCTGCAGTTTTGTGTAGAAACGTTTCCAATGTGCTTTTCGGTTGTCCGACGACTGTGGTCTGGGTTTGAGATTGCTGGCGATTAGATATTGTGTGACGTCATTGAGGTTGTCGAATTCGATTCGCCTTCTGCACTGGAATGCATTGAGTCCGATGTTTAGGAGTGTGGGTGGTAGGTCAACTGTGATGAGCCCGCATCCCCAGAATGCTTGTTTTCCGACGGTCTGCAGTGTGTCCGGAAAGGTTATGTCCACGAGGCTGGCGCATCCCCAGAATGCACCCTCTCCTATGGTCTGTAGTTTCGGAAAGGTTATGTTCACGATGCCGGTGCAGCGAATGAATGCATTTTCCCCGATGGTCTGCAGATTCGGAAAGGTTATGTCCACGAGGCTGGTGCACCCACGGAATGCATGTTTTTCGATGGTCTGTAGATCCGGAAAGGTTACGTTCACGAGGCTGGTGCAGCCGGAGAATGCACTGAGTTCGATGGTCTGTAGATTCGGAAAGGTTATGTCCACGAGGCTGGTGCAGCCAACGAATGCATATTTCCCGATGGTCTGCAGATTCGGAAAGGTTATGTTCACGATGCCGGTGCAGCAATGGAATGCACGGGTTCCGACGGTCTGCAGATTCGGAAAGGTTATGTCCACGAGGCTGGTGCAGCCTTCTAATGCATATTCCCCGATGGTATGCAGATTCGGAAAGGTTATGTCCACGAGGCTGGTGCACCCAGAGAATGCAGTGAGCCCTATGGTCTGCAGATTCGGAAAGGTTACGTTCACGAGGCTGGCACAGCGAATGAATGCATATTTCCCGATGGTCTGCACCATGGGTGCCTCTACAGATTCGAGTTTAGTGCAGCCTTCGAATGCCTTTTCTCCAATGGTCTGCACCATGGGTGCCTCTACAGATTCGAGTTTAGTGCAGCCTTCGAATGCCTTTTCTCCAATGGTGTGTACATCTAACTTGACATGGACGGCATTTGGATCTGCTTTGACAAGGACACCTTCCTCAATGATGTGTTCGCGTGCTGACATTTGGTAGGGCACCTATCGTATTTATACTGCTTGCAACCTCGAAATGCAAATCTCGTACCGCAAGTATCTCACGACTGCGAAAACTCTGAATGAGTTAGGGTACGAGCGTTCTCGCATGCAGAAACAGTTCCACGATCGTTTCATTCAGGCTGTAGCTCTGCATCTCTACAAGGACGACCCAGATGTAGACCTTGAATCTATCATGCGCATGAACGGGTGGAATGATCTGAGACAGAGCGTGCTATGCTTGACACCCAGACGTAGTGCCCAATAACCGCATCTCCAACACCAATTCTATATCTTATATCTGTAATATGCATTTATTTTTGGAATATTATACCAGGCATGTGGGGAAACAAACCTAAAAAATGTAGTATTGCTAAATCTATTATTTCTAATACAAACGAAAGTTGCCTCAGGAGTCTCATCCGAAGAAGGGGAAGCCATTTTTAATAGGAAAAGGGAACACGAGAAAACGGGCTTGTCGGTATATATATCTGAATGTGTCTTTTAAATGAGCGAGCTGCTGGATGAGTTGGTTGCGAGTCGTTCATTTCGCAACAACCCTTTGCACTGGTCTTTATTCTATGCCTCTGCGTTTGCCACCGTGGTGATGTTTATTATCTTGTGCGCGTTATCTTCTTGGAGCATTCATATAGCGAGGCAGGTTTCTACGATCCTGGTTGACGTTGAGTTGTTACTTCCTGATATCAGAGAGAGTCTTGCTTTACTTGAGTTCATGTGCAAGTCTGCTAACTTCACCCGAAGTTATGGTGCTTGTCCTATGTAGATGATGTCCGGAGGGTTTCATGTACATTATGGGTGAACGAAACAAAACAATAGCTGCTTATTAATCCTAGTTTATGTAGTTAAGGGTTATCACCAGGATTTTTAAGGCGCGAAATTTCTTAAACTATAGTCTTAGCTTATCACCAACAGTATCAAGTCTGCTAACTTCACCCGAAGTTATGGTTGTCCTATGTAGATGATGTCGCCGTTCATGAGTTCTTCGCAAACGAGGGTATTGTTGTTGAGCGTGAGATCTCCGAGTGTTGCGTTGGGGTAGATTTCTTTGATTTTTGTGCGTATGTGTTGTGTGCCATGGAAGAGTGGGTCTAGGATGATGTTGACTGGTAGCATTCGTGATACGCATACGGTGACCATGACGTCCATTCTGGTCATGTTCCCTAGTCGCTGTACGTCTTTGGTGTAGTGGTCTCTTGTGATGTATCTAAAGTACTTCCTGCCATCGTGTCTGGTGTGTTCCTCGGGACCGTCCCAGCAGCGTTGATCTTCGTCTTTTGTGTGTGCTTCTCTTGTGATGACTTCTCCCTTTTGATTGGTCCAGTGGTCCATGTTTGAATTCCTCTGGTGTGTAAAGTACACCTATATAGTTTGATTGAGAAAAGTTCTTACTGGATCTTGTAGTGTGTCTGGTACGCTTATTTTGTAATTTTTCCTGCAGTGGTGGCACCCTATGACGAGTACGTCTGGTGCTTCGTACCTAAAGTATCTGTTATTCTTGGAGTGTTGTCTGTTGACCCACCTGCATGTGCCCTTTGTTAGATGTCCCTTCCATACCCACTGTAGGTCTACCTTCCACGAGTAGTGTGACGCCCCTGCCCATTCAAGTACGTCTCTGACAACGGGTGGTGTGTCTGTGTTGTGGTACCGTAGTGGTGCTGGTACATGGTTGGCTAATCCCATTTGGTGTACGTCGCGGAATCCTGGCTGCACAAGCGTGTTCGTCCAGTGTTCCATGCTCCATTCTCCCTTGAGCGGTCTGTCTCCCCCGAATTTGGAGCTTCCTAGCATCCTGAAGCACCTGTTTCTGGTGTATATTTTCTCGTCTACGTTGGGCATGTCGTCTTTGAAGAGTTGTTGCAGCCTTGCTAGAAAGGCTCTTCCTTGCATGGGTGACTGTAGTATGTACTTGTCTGAGGTGGTGATGACGTGTAGGCTCTGCTTGTCTGCGCTGGATGCGTCTAGCAGCACGTGTTGCACGCGTATGCCCATGGATGTGAAGACTTTTCTTAGTATTTCTTTGAGTTTCCTCCACTCTTCTCTGACATTCCCTTCGTCGAAGTCCCAGAATAGGTGACAGGGTGCGTCTTTGATGACTTCGTAGTGATGTCTTGGTGTTGTTTGCATGTGGTTCCACATTTGTGGTATATTTTTGGCGTAGAATACTTTTGCTCCTGCTTTGGTGACATCTGTTGCGTATATTTTCTGGTCTGGTGCGCATTGTACTTGTTTGAGCATCGTACACAGAAAGCCGATAGTGCTTGGTGTACACCATGACTATAACCTGAGTGTGTGTTGTGTAAATGCGTACGTTCGTGTGTGTGCAGTTATTTCTGTTGTGCGTGTCAGTGTCGTTTGGCGTTGAGCGTGCTGATTTTATTCCGTTGTGGATGTTTGCGTTTCCGTGTTTGGCGGCGCAGTTCAGTTTATGGTTTTTTTCTTTTTTCAAGTTTGAGTGGTTGTGGTATGCGTCGTTGGGTTTGCTTTCGTTGGCTTTTTTTTCTGCGGGCGTATTATTTCTGGTGGCGTTCGTGCGCATGTGGCGTTTCTTCTTCTTCCCTCAGAAGGAGGAGCTTGATTTCGCGTTGGAGTGTTTGGCGCGCATCCCTCTTCAGGGTCTTCAGCTGGGCGTGATGCTGCTTCAGTCTGGTGAGTTACGTTTGAAACTTCGTCCGCCAAAGTACATTGGGGTACTGTACGCAAATATGATTTTTGTATTATTTTTCCATGACTTTGTGTATGCGTGGGTGTTGGGAGCGTATGGTGGTTGGTATGTGGTGTTGGGTTTGACGCAGTTCCTGACCCACGTTGCTATGGGTTTTTTGGTGCGTGGTGTGGATAAGCCTATGTTGTACCCGTTTATGTTGTTGTGGACGGCACTATTGGTGCAGCACGTGTTGACGTCGTGGGCTCTGTACGGTACGGATTGGTACACGCTTGTGTTGGGCATGAACGTGGTGTACGTGGTTAGTTTGTTGATGTATCTGATGAACGGTTATCTTAAAAAGTAGTGTACTGTGGCTACCCATAGAGCGAAGAGTCCTATGAGGTATATAGCGAGCCTTGTGGGTGTTAATAGTGACATATTTTTTTTGATGTATGCGACGGTATCTTGTACTTGATCTACTTTATCGTGCAGGTGTCCAATATCTTCTACGAGTTCACTTCTTGAGTCTTTTGCGTGCTGGTTCCCCTCCTCTAGGAGTGACTCTATCCTGTCTAGCCTCAGGTCTATCCTCTGGCTGAGCATTTTTATTCTTTAGATTGGTGTAAATATGTCGCACAAAGAAAGCGATTTCCGGCGTGATGTAGTCTACAAAGTGTCCTGGTTTGTACGTGTATGTTGTTGGTTCGTATCTGGATTCTATGTGTTGGAGCATGCTTAGTTCGGGTTCGCTTGCGAGTACTCTGTACATGAGTTCTTTGCCTCCTGCTTCGAGGAGTCTTCCTTCGAAGAACTCGATGCGTTGTCCGAGTATGCGAAGCGCGTCTTTGTATTTTGGCATTGTGTGATCTTGTACACCTGTGTGTACACCTTGTCGTCCCTGGGTCTTTTTCTGGATTTTGTAATGCCCGCCCGTTGCATGTACTGTTGTATGATGGTTGTCCTTGCGTCCATTTGAAAACCCGTTAGAGTATAAATAGTGCAAAGTCTCTTATAAATGAGTGCCCCCCTGGCTACTCTGTCTTCTGCCAATGCCACAGGAGGAGTTCAACAAGGAAGAATAAATGCATGGTATAAATTCTCTAGAGGCGGAAAAACCGCCTGGTACGCTCCGAATATTCTGTTCCCGCTCGTCGACGGCGGAGAGTTCGGAGCATCCGCAACTCTAAAAAGTGCGCGGGCTCGAAATAATCTAATTATTGCGTCATATCCAAATTTTGATAAGGCTGCAGTAGAACTATGGACTTACTTAGAAATGTATTATCGTGATAAGTTCCGACTGTTGTACCATGGAATGATGTCTAATTATCGGGATCTGCCATATGTGAATTGGAAAGGAAAACAACTAAGTGTGGTGTTGCCACTTGCGAACATGACAGACAATAGCAAAGTTTGGCAATTACCAGCTGTGCTACGAAATTTTGGTATTCCACATGGGGAGGAGATAAAAGAGGAAGAGCTAGACTTATTGTCGACAAAGCCGGCTACTAGTCAAGCTCTTGACTATCTTAACGATGTAAATTTCGAATATATGCGGCTATATATGTTGGAAAAGGTGGACGAAGTGGACGAAGTGAACCCAATAAATCTTGACCTAGAGTTGGCATGTTTCAAGCACTGTGGCTTTAAAACATTTGATGATATAAAGGCGGGGGCGGGGGCACAATCGAAAACCGCGCTTGCAGACGCGTACGCAAAGTATTACCTGGCTAAGCATGCTAACTGGACTAATAAAGACTTGACACTGTTGGAAAAAATAACTAACCCAGGTTGGTTAGTGACCGTTTGTAAGTATAATTTTGAGTTGCCTACGTTCCCTACTCTCGGGTTTACTAGTCACGATGCAGTAACTACGCCAGAGCGAGCTAAAGCAGGTTTGCTGGCACAAATTAATCAATCTGCACGCAAGTATTTGGAAATACCAAAGACGAAAATTGTAGAAAAAGCTAAACCATTTCCACCCGAAAGATTGAAGTTATTAAAATTGGCTTTTAGATACATTGCTTTGGACGATCAAGGATACATTGCTTTGGACGATCTAGAAGCAAAACTAAAGAAAGAATGCCGCAAGTATGACTTTACGGATCTGCTACAGAGAACAAGAGAGCGTTTTGCTGTCCTTGATCTAGACAACCCGAAACTGAAACTTCCGCTACAGCATTCAGCTGTCCTTAATCTAGACCAACTGAAACTTCCGCCAAAGCGGAAGAAAAAGCTGAAGAAAAGGACACTTGCAGTAAAAGAAAGCTTACTTGCCTATGTGGAGCCTCCGTTTCAACCGGATGCGTTGATGAGGGAGGAATTCACTAAACATATTGCAAGGCTTGGTGGTATGAGTAAAGCGTCTGAGATAGATAATCCCAATGGGTGGTATTTGAAACAGTTGATAAAAAAACCGGCTGCGGCTGAGCGTTCGAAAAGACGAGACGATGCTTTTGTAAAGTCCAATCCATATATGCATAAGCATAATCGCTTGTCTGTAGAAAAGGGAGCTTACGTAACCCCCTACGGAGGATCGAACACTGATATGAACGCCGCAATCATTGACGCTGCACCCCCGGGGCTCCGGGGCTCGTTACACGCTGCGTTTGCACAACCGCCAGGACCTAATGGACCTAATTTAATAGAAAACGCGATTATATCGTTCTTAAATGTTGACCGTGATGACCGCTATTTGGGGCTAGTGCTAGCTCCTGAGTTCCGTCCGCCCGGTGTTTATCTGGAGAATGTCACTGAAGACACTGAAGACTGGAAACGTGACCCGGCGTGTGGCGTGAAATTTATTTTGAGCACGTATGTTCACAAATCCGTGGTGATGAATGAATATTTATTTTGGGAAAAATGTAGTATTGTAGACATACTAAACATGAAACGGACCTTCCCAGCGAAGAGGACCGACACCAAGTCGAAACAACAACTAGAATGTATTAGTGATGGTTTTACTGAGCTTTTGGAAACGAATAATGTTGATCATGCTGAATTAGACGAGATTTGCGCAACTGCAGCCGCTAAAAGTGGCGGTAATAGTATTAGGTATAGGAAGTGGTTAAAAAAATTGAGTCTAATGTTCATGTTGAAGAGAAAGTATCAGCAGATGCAAGGGGAAGAGTCCAAAAAAATAGTTTTAGCAGAACATGTTTTTATAAATGCTCAGGTTGTACTTGGTAAAATAATAAAAACGTCACAACCTGGTGGCTTGTGTGAGGTTTTGAAAAAAAATGAAGCCAACAAATGGCATGTTGGGAATTATGCGTGGGTGATAGTTGAGCTAAAGGATAAGAAGAATTTCTTTTGCTATTGCGATCATAATGGTGTTTATAAATTTAAATTTACCTCGTCTAAAAAGGAATGCTCTGGCAAAAAAATTGTTTCTTTGATTGTGAAATTTGATGAACGATTGAAAAAGGAAACTAAATTAAAATTACAACAATTAAAAGAGTCGGGACTTGTGGCAGACCATAATTATGCTAACTATAATATAGCCGACATGAAAGTCAGCGAAACAGTCGCCGATCTCAAATCAAAACTAACTAAACCGATATTCGAACCTTTTGAAAAGTACCTAATAATTAGAAAACTATGGGCTTCTTCAGTAAAAAAGCTCACGTATAGTAGCGAAACTAGATATCTAAGTACGTATGAAGCTATGTTATCGTATACAAATAAACTTAAAGCCGAGTTCAATAAACTTAAAGTCAATGAGGGTCCACAAGAACTTGCTGCCGAGCTTGCTGCCGAGCATGCCGAAATAATAAAAGAAACTTTAAAGTTCACAGCAGGAAAGTATGATGTATTAAAGGATATGTGGGGTAGTGCTGACTTAATGTTACTTGACAAGATGCAAGGTGCGAAGCGAACGTATACTGCAGACACGTGGAGCAGTGAGGGAGACTGGGATTCGGGGTTGAAAAGCTGGGTGGATGAGGGTGTGATAGAGTTGCCTTCGGAGGCTAGCGACAGTGGCGATAGCGGCAGCGATGACAGTGGCACAGGTGGCGGCGGCAGGAGAGGCATCCTTCCACCCATCGCAGCCACCGGGTTGGGGAGTTCTTCCGGGAATTCAACCCCC
>JGI20158J14315_10003050_pt1 | contig 11269 bp, 7 predicted proteins | sample COG_08_FD_14315 | JGI IMG/M metagenome (IMG submission 14315)
TCTTCCCTGTCTCCTCCTTCTTCGGAAGAAAAATTCTTTCGCTTAAAGGGAGCGGCAAAGGCGTTCTTCGCTTCCTTCTGTGTCTCCTCTTTTCCCTTGCTCGAAGAAATCAAAGGAATTTTATTGAATTCCGACAGCGTTTTTTGTTGTTGTTTCATCTGAGAGAGAGAGAGAGAGAGCGAGTGAGTATGAAAGAGAATACAATGAAGGACGATCATAATGCTGCGGAAAAGCGAATTTCGCTCTTCTTTTGCAGCGCGCGCGTAATAAAGTAAACCTCTAGAGAACCGAGATTTTGGGGGAAACGACGAGCGCAGAGATTTTGAAAATTTAAATCCGAAACGATGATGCGAAAGACACTACTATTTAAACGCGTTTCGCGAAAAAGAGACGCTTTCGCTTTTCGTCGTCGTCTGAATCGTCGTCCTACCTGATGATGATGATGATGATATTGGTCGTCTTTTTCTTTTTCTTCTTCTTCAAACCCGTTAAAGATGTTGTTTCTGTTGAGTGATCGATCCATCTCAAGTGTCTCGTTCTGAAGGAAAAGAAGTGCTTCGAAAAAGTAGACAAATTCATCAAAATCCGAGGAAAATACTCAAAATGTTCAAGAGTGTCTGCGAGCGCTCTCAATACATTCCTATGTAAATAAATAGTGTTGGTCGTAGCATCAAGTGCGATTTACAACGGCGATGGGCGATTTCGGCGAAGCGTCTTTTTCGTCGTCGTTTACGTCGTCGCCGTCCTTTTTTGCAGTTGTTTTCCCGTCGGTAGGGGCAGGGATGAGTGTCGCAGTCGTTTCTTTCGACCCGACGCCTCCTCCTCGACCCCAGTTGGCGAAGAGACTGGAAGGGGAAGGAATCGATGGTAACTGGACGTTGGCGAATACCAACGAGGAGGAGGAGGCGGTGGAGTGAGAAGGAGGAGGGGTTGACGTGGGTGAGGTTGCCGCGCTGTTGCTGCTTTCTTTTTTGTGCTCTTTTTGTCGCTCTTCCAACTTTAAGTGCATTTTTGATTTCTCGCTTTGCATCAAACCGCACTTTTTGAGCTCCTCGGCGACGCTTTTCTTGTTCGAAGATTGGAGACATAAGACTAAAGCTTTGCGAGCGACGGCGCGGATGCGTTTTTCTTGGTCGTATTTCGCGAACAAGTCGTCCAACTCTTTCGAGTTCCCAGTCCAGACGGATTTGGTGAAACCCAAATTTCGACAATCGGCGTCGGCGAGAAGCGACGGAAGGTTGAACGCCAACGCTTTCTTCATCGCGGGACCGCCAAAAGCGGCGGCAAGTTTGTACGATGGAATTTGCGGGACCAACTTTGCGGCGTACGAGTTTGGATCTAAACTCTTATCGATCAAGTCAGAGTCGTCGTCGCTTTTGGCAACCGCCGCGGCGACCGAGGAAGAAATTGAGGACACGTAGGACCAGACCGCCTCCTTCGCCTTTTGCGCGTTCTCTTGAGCCGCTCTGGCAGCTTCTTGCGCAGATTCGGCTGCCCTCGTGGCGGCATCGTGTGCGGATTGCGCCGCTCTGGCCGCCGCTTCTTGCGCTTTCACTTTNGCGGCCTCCGCCGTTTGCTTTGCAGACTCGGCGGTTTGGGAGAATTTCTCCGAAGCCGCGTCGCAGTACTCCTTCGCCTTAATCCCCGCCTCTGATTCCGCGAGCGATTTCGCCGAAAGCGTCGTTGTCCCCGTCGCCGAAGCGTTACCACCATCGATTTCTAGTTTCTCCTTGTGGTTGAATCTGTCCGGTAAGAACGTTTTACACGCCGCCTCGGCGACGTAGAACGTCATCGACGAGTTTACAATTTGCGTCAAATCCGCCTGCGTGAACAATAAATATCTCGGTCCGCAAATCAAAGCAGAGATGTCTCTGACGACGTACTCGTAAAAAGCGTTTCGGAAGAAACCTTTGCTCATCTGCAAAGCCTGTTTTCTCGTGATTAACCCGTCGTCCAAAGCTCGATTGAGCGATTTGCGCGTCAGTTTCTTCGCTTTTCGTTCCGCTTTCGCCACCGTTCGGTCGGCGATGGTAAACGCGTCCTTGATGGCATTTTCGGCATTTTGACGGAGCTCAGATGTGGACGTTTCAATCGCGCTCAACGCGGCGTTGACTCGTTCCGTGAAGGACGCTAATAATTTACTACTGCTGCTGCTGCTGCTTGCTTTCGTTTCTTCTTCTCCTTTTTCATGTTTTGTTTCATCTTCTTTCGTTTTTGGAACCGGAAGCGGTATCTCCTTCTTCTTCTTCTCCTTCTTCTCCTTCTTCTCCTCCGCGGATTCCTCTTCTTTTTCCTTTTCTACCTTGACAGAGGCGCGACGAACTTCGTCGTCGTCACCGCTTTCATCGCTCGCGTCATCGTCGTTGTCCTCGTCGTCGTCGTCATTTTCTTGTCTCTCCAAATCATTTTCTTCAAAAGATGCGTTCAGAACGGCCAATCCATCCGCCCCTGCGCCGAGCGCCAACGTCGTGGCGATTGTTTCCATGTTCATATATTCGCGTCCTCCGACGATGGCGAAGCACAGAGCGATGCGAAATCGGTTGGATAAATGCACCGGGTGTGCCATCAACGGACCGGGAATGGCCCAAGCGAGGATAAACGCGGCTGGATATTGCGCCACGGCGTATTTGGATACGAAATAGTGAAGCTGGTTGCGCGTAATCATCTTGTCAGACGAGGACGCGTAATTCTTATCGAACTTCGCCGCCATCGCGGGTGCGCCGCTGATGACGCCAGCACCCATGCCTTCAATGGCGCGATCGAAGCACGCAGAGACTGTTTTCAACGCAACTCTCGAGTGACTATCGATGACTTTCTTGGAAATGTCATCGTCTTTAGCCGCCACCGCAGAATCTACGGCGGTACCGTCTTTGGCCGAGGCAGCATTTTCATCATCCACTCGCTTCGTCGACGCCTTTAACTCCTCTTTCTTCTTTTCTTCTTTTTCTTCTTCTTCTTCTTCTTCATCTTCTCTATCTTCTTTTTTACTCTTTTTCTTTTCGAACGGAATAAAATACGCATCTTTCAGCGCGGCGAAGAAATGCACCGTCTCTCTCTCTCGTTGAAACTCGCTTCGTAGCGACTTCCCTCTTTCCTCTCTCCAATCGTCGATCCATTCCACGAGACGGTCTGGAATATCCACGTACGTCGCGCTCGATTTGTTCGATTTGTTTTTGTTGTAATCCTCGGAAAGCGCGTGCACGAACGAGCTTTGGCAAAACGTCACGTTCTCTGGCGGCACGTCGATTAACTCGCACCAGTCTCTTTTCTCGACGTAGTCGTCGCCGCAGTGCGTGACGACTAAAAACACGTTGTCTTCACCGATTCGTTTGGATAATTGTCGGATAGAGATGGCGAACGGATGTAACTCTTTCAACGACGTTTCCAGATCTGGTTTCACGATACCACCTTCGAAAAGTTCTTCTTTTTTTATGGTACTCTTAGTCTTTTCGTTGTCTTCTTCATATTCTTCTTCGTCGTCGTCGCTTCCAAACGATACGCTTGGAACAGATCCTTCTTTCTCTCGAAAGTCCACGACAACGATAACCGCATCCATAGACGACGATGCGACGACGCCTTCGGACGTTTCCAGCACGCGCACTTCGCACGGCGCTTCGTCCTCCTCCTCCTCCTCCTCTTTAGCGCTCAACCCAACCGCCTTCCTCACCGCTCTCTCCACCTCTTCCTCGATCGCGTCGTCGTCGTTATCCACCATCCCAGTCGTTGTCGTCGTATCGATTTTAAATCGTTGCACATACACGCTTGGTTTTTTTTCCGCCTTTGCCAAAAAGATGGGATTCTCGACGCGTTCGAGTGTCGCGGTTTTCGTTTCGCACTCTGGCAACACCTCTCGCGCGAGCGTGTGCACCGCGCGAAAGTCTTCTAAAAATCTCACGAGCGCGTCTTTTTTCTTCTTTCCCTTCTTCTTCTCGCGCGCGTCCAGGGCGTCCAGAATTTCCCACGCGCCGTTCCTCGTCAGCATTTCTTCTCCGGTTGGTTTTTGCCTTCGCGCTCTCATCCTCGTCATTGTCGTCGTCGTCGTTCTTTTCTCAACGTCCTCGATGCGATGCACGTTGTCTTCCATCATCATCGTCATCGTTTCCCCGTCTCTTTTCTTCTCTTCGTGCATCTCATTCTTTTTAGTATTATTATACAACGCGCTCACCGCTGCCGCTGCCAGCATTATTTCATGTGTATCGCTTTTCGCGTGTGTGCGCGTGTAATAATACTTAATAATACTACTACTACTAATAATAGTACTCTATTCGTGCAATGAATGAATGAATGAGAATATCGAATCTCTCGCGCGGCTCTTTTTCTGTCGTTTATTTTTGCTCGTTCATTACTCTTGAAAGAAGCCAAATTTCACCACTTTTCGAAGAAAAAGTCTCTCGAACGATTTTTAAGTTTCACCACAAATGGCAAAAATATAAAAGTTCGTTAGAAAAAAAAAATCACACGAATAATAGATGAGAGAGTAAATGTCGCAGCAGCAACAACAGGAGCAGCAACAGGAGGAGGAAGAAGAAGAGGACGACGACTTTGAGGACGAGAGAGTGCTCTTGGTTGATTTTCGAGAGGAAGAGGAAGAGGAGAAGAGCGATAAAAGAAGAGTGGATGAAGTGGTCGTTTTTGGGAAGAGCTCTTCTTCTTCTTCTTCTTCTTCTTCTTGTAACGATGATGATGATGATGATGATGATAACATCAAAACGCACCGTTGGCGAGGCAAGTCTCCTTTGCGCGATAAATCCTCCCTGAAACATTTCATGGAGATTTTATTGCGCTGGATAAAAGAAGAAGGAGAAGTTGAGCGTCGTCCTCGAAGTAAAAAAATTGTACTTTTGGCGGGAGGTGATGGCTGCGCCGGAGTTAAACTCTTGCGAGTGTTTCAACTGTGTTTAAGTTTACTGCGACGACGACGACGTCGAAAACAACATCTTCAAAAAACGACGACGACGATCGCGATGATTATCGAACACGAGAAGTTAGTTCCGGTGATGAAAACGAACGGAAACAGACAGGACTGGTTGAGAGTGAGGAATACTCATAGCGGCGACGGTTTTGACGCGTTTGAGTGGGGATGCGGTATCGCAAGCGAGAAAGTAGGATGGCGAGCAGAGGTGAAACGGTTGGCGAAAACGTTCGCGGAAAACAGTGGGATGACGTTTCAAGAAGATGAAACCGCGTTGACGATGGTATCTTCTTCGTCGTCTCACTTTTTTCGAGCGGCAGACGACGAGGAAGACGAGGAGGAGGAGGACACTCGAGATTACTTTCCATCCGTGCACTTACGAGTCAGAGAGCAGCTCTTGGAAGTTTCGAACGATATCTCGAACCTTTTTCGCGATAACCGAGAGAAGTATAGAAGCGACGACGATGGTAATTCTTTCGTCGTTGTCGAATCGACGAGAGAACGCTACGATGATTTCAAAAGATGGCACTACGTGACTTCTCTTCCAACTCTTCACGGCGTGTATTTAGAAGTCGTCGGTAAAGCAGACGACGACAAGGATGACGACGAAAGAAATCTGATTGGATACGCGAGCTTTCACACGGAGCAAGCGCCGCCGCAGTTTGAAAACGTCGTCGATAATCTGAATGCCTCAAAAGTGCAACGATTTTGCGTCGTGAATCGGTTAGTTGTGAACCCAAAGTTCCGCGGGAAAGGCGTCAAAGAACTCTTGTTGAGAGCCGGGTGCGATTTGTACCACGCGAAAGGTATCCCGTGTCGAATAACTACATCGGCGTATACTGCAAAAGTGAGTTTGGACGCGTGCAAACTGCTCGCGTTCGAAAGGTTTAAATCGAGAAAAGATACCGGGAAAGAGCGATCGAGCGGCAAACGCAAAATTGTTGTGAACGTTCCAACATCCACTCAAAAATGCAAAGGAGCAGACGACGACAACGACGAGAAGAAGGAGAGGGAAGTCAAGAGAGACGTTCTGAGAACGTTAAACGCACTCACGCCGGACTCGTGCGCAAAGCTCACGCCAAAGCTTCGAGAAACCTTCGACGCGCTTTCTGAAAACGACCTAACGTACGTCTCTGGGTATGTAATATCTTTAGCGAGACTCGCGCCTCAGCTTCGGAAGCTTTTGGCGGATGCTGTTTTAGGCACTCGACTTGAAAATCTCGTTCGCAAAGACGCGCAAAAAGAAATCGAAAAACTTTCCACCTCTTCTTCTTTTCATCTCAGCGAAGAAGAAGTCTCGGCGCGAGTGCGATTTTTGAACGCGTTCGTGAGCGAAATGAATTCCGAGAAGAATGCTGCTCGCTATTTGGGCGCCAAAGATTCTGCTTTAGCTATGACCAGGCAAGACGTGTTTACCGCGGCGAAAAGAGACATGAGCGCTTTACGCATTGTCGAGGAAGATTCGAATATATTCGCAGAGGTAAAACGAGGTCAACGCTCGGGATGGAGTTACATCTATATCGGCAATCCCGTCACGCGAAGAATTGACGGGAAAAACTTTACATTCGACGGCGAAACGAATAGATTTATTTCTAGTAGTAATATGTTAGAATGCAACTAAAACTTAGCATGCGCGCACTCTGGCATCTCACCGCGCTAAACCTGCTTCTAGATCAAACAGCATAATTGCTCCGCTTTCCACGTTTGCGATTTTTATCTTGACATTCTTCGAGCGTTTCCACAAGAGTTCCGCTTCTTCGCCATGCGGCGGTCTCTCGGAACATACCGCGATTCGAAAGTCCGGTTCGCCCGGGCCTGATTTCTTGAAATTTCCATTCGGTCGCCACACGTCAAAGGTTGGCCATTTACCCCCACCTTCGCGCATTTTCATCAATTCTTGCTTTTCTTTCTCGCGTCGAAGCTTTTCTTTCTCCTTTTCTCGCTTTCTTCTTTCCTCTAGCTTGACCTTTTGCGTTTGAGCGTACGAAGCGTGGATTTCCGGACCTAACCACGGGTGGTGTTTTGAACCGGACCAATGAAACCACCGGCGAGTGCCCGGATGATGAACAATCTCTACCGCTTCGTCGTCGTCTATTTCTACTTTTTCTTCCATCGCTGCGTCTGCGTCTCTTTCCTTGCTCTCAGCGATTACGGTATGATTGTCGAGTTCCATTTTACCGTCGTCGTCGTCGTCGTCGTCGTCGTCGTTGTTGTTGTTGTTGTTGTTGTTGTCAACCCCTTTAAACACCCACTCCCCTTCCCCAGCCATTATCCGATGAACGTACGTCTCATTTTCTCTCTTCTTCCTCGCGTTCGCTTTTACTCGCTCAGGCACAACCCACGGCGCCCCGAATCTTCTCGCCACGTACCCAATCCTACACAACTGCGCGTACGTCACGTACGTCTCCATCGACACCCCGCACTCCTCCAACATCTCGTGTATGCTTTTCACCGACGCCGGTTCTAAACCTTTACCTCGAGCTTGCCAAAACAAACACACCCGTTCCGTTTCCACTAAGAACGCGACTTCCTCGGGGAACAAATACACCGCCCCTCCACCGTTATCTGCGGACGATGCAATCGTCGTCGTCGTCACCGTCGCCGCATTCGCCCCCGTCTCTTTTGTCGCCCCGCTCGACGCCGCCGCGGAATACCCAAACTTGGACAAAGACTTCCCTTTCTGTTTCACCACTTTCGCCAGTTTCAACTTCTCGTCCCATATTGCTACCGCGATGTTATTCGTCGACGCTTTCCGTTCTCTCGACCACGCGGAGACGAGCAGATCGAACTGTTCCTTGGACTGTTCGGTCGTTTTCACTCTCAGCTCTTCTCTCGTGGGTAACTTCGCGTCTGGTTTCTCGCGTTCGAGAAGTTCGGAATATTTCGTCGCTTTGGCGCCGCCTCTTTTGAATAAATGCGAAGAGGAGGACGACGCGGTATTCGTGGTAGTAGTCGTCGTGAAGTCGATGGTATCGAACCTTCTTTTCTTTTCAGCAGTCGTCGCACTCGCATTCGGAATAAAAGCATCGTCGCTCGTCATCTCTCTCTCTCCTCTCTCTCTCTCTTTACGCGTCTTTAATAACAGAACAACAACAACAAAAATAAAAACAACAGTCTCATTCCAATGCTATTAAAGCGCGTTTGTTTTTAGACATAATAATAATAAGAGAGAGAGAGAGAGAGAGAGAGAGATTTAATAACGCTTTTTGTGCAGTCTTTGACTTTTCCCCGGAAACCGTCAGATAAAAGGTGTGGAAAAAGAAGCAGAGATGTCTTCTTCTTCGTCCGAACGCGGTGGTGTCCATCACGTTCGGACGCGCTCGTCGGATTCGTCCACGCCATCGCCGACGTCGTCATCTAAAAATAGCACCATTTTCAGTCATAGTAATAATAGTAAAGAACAACAACAACAACAACAACAACAAAACAACGGGGAGACCATTCTCATCATCAACAAAGCCGGAACGAATACGAATTCGAGAGGCCAGATGCGAAAGTCCGCGTCCATGCTCCAGTTCAGCGAACACGCGATCAACCAAGTGCAAGGGTTGAGCAAAAGAGGGCTGGAGTTACCGGTCACGCCGAGGTTACAGAGGAGACGATACAGGTACGTTTACGACTTGATGGTATTCTTTTTATTCTCGCGTGGAAAAAGATATCCGTTTGTGGATATAATGGAAGGATTATGAACGCGCTTTACTAACTCTTCTCTCTGCTCTCTTTCAATCACGCGACGCACAAAACACACGTTAGGGGGATATTCTGCATGAGCTTCATCCTCAGCGTGCTCTTTTATCTCTACTTATCCGCGATCGTTGCCGCACACAATAAGCACAGGAAAGTCCTTCCTTACATTGGGAGCGAGACGAAGCATATTTACAAGGAAGGCGAGGGGTTCTTTTCGCGCGTGATGTTTGGGAAGAAAAAAAGGCGAGGGACGAATGGTGGTGGCAATGGGAGTGGTGGTGATGGTGATGGGATCGATCGCGTTTCGTCGTCGTCTTCTCATCCTCACCACGCTCGTCATCACGACGAGCACGATCGAGAGGATATGGAGTTGGAGTTAGAGAACGAGGATTCAAACGTAGCGAGGATGTTTTATCATCATTAGTTTATATAGAGCGAGAACGTAATAATAATAATAATAATAATGAAATAATAATGCGAACTTTACTTTGTGGTAGTGTATGCGTAGTGTGTGTGTGTGTGTGTGTGTGTGTGTGTGTGTGTGTTCATTACATTGTCTGTTAGATTTGTGTTTTTCTTCTCTTTCTTTCTCGTGTATGTATATACGCGTTCAACGCGCGCTTCTCTCGTTCGTCGATGCGCGTTCTCTCTCACGCGGCGAAATCGGAGTCGGTGCTGTACGCGTCGGACTCGTCGTCTTCGCAAAAATAGTTGTCTTCGTCGACGTTTACTACGTTGATTGATGGTGGTGGCGGTGCAGAAACAACGTGAGGTGGTACGACTGCTAATAACTCGTTCGTTATTGGATCAAACTTTAATGAAGGAGGGTTTGCGTAGTAGTCGTAGTACGAGGAAGAGGAATAGTGCTGTTGTTGTTCGTTTTCTTGCCGCACTCGATGCTGGCGGTTCTCTTGGTGATAGGAACGCCGTTCCGGGGAGGAGGAAGTGGACATGCGTCTCGATTGCGAAGAAGTTGTAGACGTGCACTGTTGATGTTGATGTTGTTGTTGTTGTTGTTGTTGTTGTTGTTGTTGTTGTTGTTGTTGTTGCGAAGAAGAAGAAAACGTGAAAGTGCGCTTCACTTCTTTCGCTTTCGTTTTTACGCGAAACGTCGTTTTCGTCATTACGCTCGCGTATTCGCGGATGGAGACGTGAATTTCCTTCATATATGGCATCGCGTCGTCGTCGGTGGACGAAAATCCAACTCCTCCAGATTTTTTCGATTGTAAGTACAAGGTGCCTTCGACGATATCAGCCACGAGCGCGACGCACCTGGCCACATCTGTTAACGAAGTGCTCTCGATCAACAAAACGCGTTCGGCCATGTTCGTCGCCGCCTTGAATACGCGCTCGTCCTTATTCAAAAAAACGTCCCCTACATCCACAACCTGGCTCGCCATATTCAAAGAGCAACCGGTCATGTGTCGTAAGAACTCGATGTGTGCGCCTTGTTTCCCGATAATTAAAGCCACTTTGGCGTCTGGGATTCGCACTGTCGCCGTCGAGAGCGTTCCGAAGAACCTCGACGCGTCTCGTTCGTACGGGGGCGGTGTTTTTCGATGCTTTGTCGTCATCGCCGTCGTCGTCGTCGCGTGATGGTGGTTAAACGAGCATTCCTCTACCTCGCCGTTGTCGTCGTTCTCTCCGTCTTCCGTGGATATAATATCTTCTTCTCCGCTCGAATATGCATCTTCGACCTCGTTCTCTTCTCCCGTTTTCCTCGTCCACCCTAAAAACGCTTTCTCGAGCGGGCGCAGCAGCTTTTCACCATCTCCCGCTCTCGAAACGGATACCGATCGTCGTCCGTACGTCTCTTTCCTTCCATCTTTTTCGGTCGTCGTCTTCTCGTCGATAATGTTCCCATCTGAGATGCTTTCGATGATTTTCGCCGCTTCTTTGCACATTTGCGCCGTGCCGGTTAAGACGACTTTTACTCTTTCCTCTTTTCCTTCTCCTTCTCCTTTTCCTTCTTCTTCTTCTTCTTCTTCTCGCAAGATAGAGACGCTCGCTCCGGTTCTTCTCTCGATGTCAAATATCGTTCTCCCGCGAAGACCGACGACGACGCCTACCTTCGACCGGTGGACGAGCGTGTGCACCCTTCGACCGGTGGACGAGCGTGTGCACGCACACGATCGCTTCTTGAACATAACTACCGTGTTGTTGTTCTTTCGGAGGCGTCGAAAACTCTTCGTCGTCGTCTTCGTAAAAAACCTCGTCCTCGTTCTTCGTCCTCGTAAAACTCGTCTTCTTCTCCTCCTCCTCGTAAAACTCCTCGTAACTTTTGTTCTTGGCCACCATGAGAAGAAGACGATACTGATTTAAATCACTTTAAAGTTGTTCTCAACGTTTTTGAGCAGCGCGGTTGGGGTTCGTCCTCGGGTGTCGTCGTCGTCGTTAAACGCGCGAAGAAGGTAAAGAAGAAGAGAAAATACGCGAAGTGTTTTTGAGGAAAAATTCAAAAAAAACGAGGAATGAAAACTTTTTTTCCGAAGAGCAAACACCTAATAATAAATGTGTGTGTTACGAAAACAGTTAAAGACAACTTACGTGAGACAATTTGAACTACGTATATATATATGCATATACATATACACACACCTACACACGCAATACTACTACTTTTAAAAAAAGTACCGCCGAGTGGTCTTCGAATCGTCTGCAAAAGCGTAC
>JGI20158J14315_10003056_pt1 | contig 11253 bp, 4 predicted proteins | sample COG_08_FD_14315 | JGI IMG/M metagenome (IMG submission 14315)
AATGAAACAATTTACACAACAAATTACACCATTTCACACGAACCACAACTCATAACTTTCTGGAAACAAAAGCGCGAGGAAAAGAGAGAGAGAGAACGTTACCTTTGATATTCGGCGATTAATAATATTATTATTATTGAACTCCAAAATACGTACAAAATAAGAGATGTTTGTTGCACTTGTTGATGTTTGAATAACGAGAGAGAACGACGACGAGCAAACAACACGATGACGACGTTCAACAACAACGGCGTAACGACTTCTCTCAAGGATAAAAATCTGTTGAGATTTTTCCTTCTCGGCGTCGGGACTTTACTCCCGTTCAACGTGTTCATCACCGCGAAGAAGTATTTTGACGTGACTTTACTCAGACACGATGGTGGGGATGCCGCCGCGGCTGCGAGAAATGGCGAAGGATGGTTTACGTTTACGAAAGATTCGTTTGAAAATGCGTTTAGTTTTTCGTACACGATGGCAAACTTGGCGACGTTAATCGCGATGAATAGGATGCGGGTGTTTGATGCGGGCAGAAGAAAGGATGATGATCCAAGAAGAAGAAGAGAAGAAGATGTGAATGAGAAGAGTAAATTATACGACCGATTGACGACGTATCCACTCTTGGCGTGCGCTGTATGTTTCTTCGCGACGGCGTTACTGGCGTTGGATGAACACATAAAAGGTACATTTGTCGTCTCTTTCGCGACATTTAATTTAGTTTTGTTCGGTATTTTCACTGGTTTGGTGCAGTCCGGATCGTTTGCATTAGCCGCGACGCGAGAGAGAAAGTTTTCCACGTCGGTGGTGAGTGGGCAAGCGTTGAGCGGGGTGCTCGCGAGTTTCGTGGCGTTGACGTGTAGCGGGTTTAATTTCGCGGCTTTGTATTTTGGTTTGAGCGGATTGGCGTGTTTACTGTGCGCGAAAGGCGGGAGAGAGTTAGTCTTGGAGATGAAAAAGGAAAATATGACGTCAAATATGGGCGACGATAGTATTAATAGTGGGAACATTAGCACGCAGCAATACGCTCCAGTCGCGATACTCGAGGAGGACAAGGAGGAGGAGAAGAAGAAGAAGAAGAAGAAGGAATCGAATAATGCATTGTCTGAGAACGACTTGGAATTCAACGTCGAAGACGAAAGGTCAAACGCGCGACTCATGGGCGCTTCTACGATGTCGTCTTCTTCGAACGCAACAACAGAAGCGTCGGAAGGTACCGAAGGCGCCGCCGATGAGCCGCCGATTAAAAAAGAGACGTGGCTCTTTCGGTTCGCCGTGTTTCTCACGTTTACAGTCACGCTCACCGCGTTTCCCGCAATCACTTCGTCCATAGTCACTCGCGCGGAAATGAATAACAACAGCGGTAGCGATGATAGTAACGGTGCATCCACCGACGGCGACTACTGGACCTCCTTCCTCTTCCTCCTCTTCAATCTCGGCGACCTCGCCGGACGCGTTTTTGAAGGTTCCTCGTACGCTCACAGTCGAGGGCTACAAAACGTCACCGGCCAAGTCGCGTTCCGTCGAAGTCTGTATCGAATAGTATTCGTTCCTTTGCTCGCTTCGTGCAACGTGAATCGATCCGGCTGGCGCATCCCTCGAGTCTTCTCCTTCGACTCGTTTCCAATCCTCTTTGTATTCTTATTAGGATTCACCAACGGTTTCAACGCCGCATGCAGCATGGCGCTAGGACCGCAAACGCTCTCTTCTGACCACCATTCGCCGCGCTCAGACGAAATCGAAAACGAAGACATTGAAATAGAAAACCCACCGTCGTTGGTGTCCTCCTCTTTGACGACAGAAAGGACGAACGAGGACGAAGAAAAAGAAGATGTCGCGAAAAGCGAAGAAGGCGCGTTTCTCGGCACCATGCTCTCCGCTGGAATCGCCTTCGGAAGCGTCGTCAGTGTACTCGTCTGCGGGATTTTCACGAGTGGTGGGTATTTGTAAAACAGAAAGAACTTGAACATAAAGTTGTGTACTATTACTACTCATCTCCGTATTAGTATTTTCTGTTCTTTTTTCTCTCTTTTTCTTCTCAAAAACAGCCGCCAAGCCGCCAAAAATTCCTCTCAGGAACTTCGTTTACCCGAGCGTTTTCTCCAAACATACATCCAAAGAAACAAAGAAGAAGAACGCAGAGAGAGAGAGAGAGGTATAAAGATGGGATTCAACAACAAGAAGCGCAAGTCAAACCCGAGCGATGGTAATAACAACAACAACAAAAGAATCCAAAAGCGAGACTTTAAGAAATCCAATCGCTCAAATTCGTGGGACAAAGAACCCAAAGGGAAACGACCGGCAAGAGGAGGAGGCAAAAAGAACAACGGCGAAGGGAAATACGGCGCGACTGAATACGTCCGCGAAAACGAGCACTTCGAAGCGTACTACTCGGCGCAAAAGATATGCTCGTCCGACGAGGATTTTGCAAACTTGATGCGCGTTTTGAAAACGGATTTACCGAGCAGTTTTAGAATCAACGGGGTTGGGAACTTTGCCGCGCGGATCAAGCAACGAGTGAAAAACGAGTTCGCGACGTTATCCGGAGCAGGGTTGGAAGATATTAAACCACCGAAAGCGGTGGAGTGGTATCCAGACTCTGGGGCGTGGCAATTTAGTTACTCCAGGTTACAGTTACGATCCGTGCCGCAGTTGAAGTCGTTGCACGAGTTTCTCAAATCCGGCCAAGAGTTTGGTTCGATCACGAGGCAAGAAGTCGTGTCGATGATACCGACGCAGTTTTTGAAGGTTGAACCGCACCATAAGGTTTTGGACATGTGCGCTGCGCCTGGATCGAAAACGTTCCAAGTTTTAGAGGCGTTGCATAGGGATTTTGAGAGTTACGATCCGAGCTTTGGGAGTTTTCACGCGGACGCGGAGGGAGGAAAAGCAGAGTTGTCCGCAAAGATGCCGACTGGGTTTGTCGTCGCCAACGATGCTGATTTGAAGCGCTGTAATTTGTTGACGCACCAAACGAAACGCGCGAATTCGCCGTGCTTGTTGGTGACGAATCACGAGGGGCAGAACTTTCCTGTGATTAAAGGTGAACCCGGGAACGCTCAGGATGATTTTAAGTTTGATTCCATTTTGTGTGACGTGCCGTGTAGCGGAGATGGCACGATGCGGAAAGCGCCGGATATTTGGGCTCGATGGCACGGCGGCTTTGGAAATGGTCTGCACTCGCTGCAGATCAAAATCGCAAAGAGAGCCGCGCAGATTTTGAAAGTTGGAGGGAGGATGGTATATTCCACGTGTTCGTTGAACCCGATTGAAAATGAAGCCGTGGTGATGTCGCTGATGAAAGCGACGAACGGGGCGTTGACGTTGGTAGACGTGAGCAAAGAGTTACCGGACTTGAAACGATCGAACGGGTTGAGAGATTGGCAAGTTTGGGGGAAATCGAATCGTCGATGGAATTCGGCGGAGGAAGCGCACGAGAACAACGAAAAAGTTGTCGCGAGTTCCATGTTCCCGGATAAAGAGTTTTTAGATACCATCCCGATTGAAAATTGCGTGAGAATTTTACCGCACCACTCCGATACCGGTGGTTTCTTTGTCGCCGTTTTCGATAAGGTGAGAGAATTGGATCCGGAGATTGAGACGCAAATCGAAAACGAGGCGAACGGCAACGAGAGTAAAAAGTCGAAAACGAGAGAGTTTTCGAAATTTAAAGGTTTAGGCATGGCGGAAGTGAAGTGCCATTTCGAGTACCCGTCCTCGTCCTCGAATGGTGACTCTGGAGATCAAATTAAGCTCTCTTTAACCGTGGAACAGCCAAAACCGCCGAAAACGAAGTACTCTCGCGACCCGCAAGATGGTACGTTACTCTTCCTCAACGCGCACGGTCAAGACCAATCGAGACCGGGTAGGAAAGGGTTCGACGGGGTCGCGCCCGTGAATTCTCCGGACGTCGTCGATCCAATCAACGAAAAGTACGGCATTCACTCGCTTCAAATCGAGAAAAACTGTGTCACGAGAACCGCGGCAGGGAGCAAACCGAAACGCGTGTATTATGTCACTCCAAATTTACGACAGTACATCGCCGCCGATACGAGGGAAAGTTTACGCATAACCGCCATCGGTTTAAAAGTCTTCGAACGACAAAACTTAAACGACGATAAAGACTCTTACTTTGGCGCAGACTCGAAAGTTTTGAGCTCGTGCAACTACCGATTAAACCAAGACGGTTTATTCCTAACTTTGCCGTTCATGACAAAACAAGCGATCACGATCACCATCCCCGAACTCCTCCAAATCCTCAAACTGAGAGGTTTGGCGTTGGTTGAAAACGAACCGGTACCGGACGGTTCCAAATTCACTCCGCGACCGAGTTTCACCGACGCGGAAACTCGAAAACACGTCGAAAGTTGCTCCCAAGGCTCGCTCGTTTGTTTGCTCCGCGACGAGGACGTTCAGAAACTCAACTGCTCTCGATCCGAATTCGCAATCACGTGTTGGAAAGGCAAAACGAGCTTAAACTTGCTCGTTTCGAAAGTCGAAACCGAACACTTGCTCGAAAAGTTAAAAGCGCACACGAGAGATGTGAACGACGACGCATGAAAAGAAGACACAACAACACGTAAAAAAGAAGAAGAGTTAAAAGAGAGTGTTATCAAAGTTGTATACTTATTTTTACGAATATAATGAACGCTATTACATCACGATTTACTTCGCGTAAAATTCCCAATACAACATCTCAAAGAACAATCTCAACAAACAATTCACGCTGAATCATATTAAAAACAAAAAAAAAACTGCTTTTGATGTTTGATGACGCGATGAAAAAAGTGCATTTCAGGATGCCTCTGCGTCTCAAATTTCTATTCAAGTGCAAAAGATCTCATAAATATCTCAAGAAAAAACCGCTCTTTACGGGGAAGGAGGAAACACATTCTCTAATCACACAAAGAAGGTCACGAGGAGTGCAGAGAGACAGCGCGCGCACACACACGCGTAAACAAAGAGAGAGATATACCATGAGGCGATCGACGCGCGCGCACAGATCTTCCTCTGGAAAAGAAGAGGGAAAAGAAAAGAGGAATCTTGAGTCTCCTTTTCCAATCCGGAAACGGAGTGACGACACGTCGGAGTTTGAGGATGATTTTGTTGAGAAGAAGACTACGACGAAGAAGACGAAGAGGATGGGCGGTCACTCGGTCGCTGCGAACGAAGAAGCAAAGATCAAGACGAGATCATCGAAACAAAAAAAAGAGATCGTCGTCGTTCTCGAACGAGGAGGGACTGAAACAGCGGCAACGACGACGACGACGACGGATGATGGTGACGACGTTTCTCCCCAAAACGAGGAGGAGAAAAAGAAGTCAACGAAAACGACTGAGGAAAAGGAGAAAAAATTACGAATTTTACTGGTCGAGGACGACATCCCGACCTCCTTAATCATAACGTCCATGCTCACGCAAGCCGGAGCGATAGTGACGAACGCATCCAACGGGAAGCAAGCTTTAGAGCGATTACGAGATAACAATTATCACGAAAAGATTGATTTGATTTTAACGGACATCATGATGCCGGAGGTGGACGGCATCGAGTTGTGCTCGATTTTATCGAAGAATCCGAAATTGAAAGAGGTGCCGATAATTGTCATGTCGGTGAGCGATCATTTGGAAGCTACCGGGGAAGTTTTGGATGAGAGTAAAGCGCACGCGATTGGTGCGGAGGGGTTTTTGCAGAAACCGCTGAGTAAGGATGTGTGTAGGAGCATGGTCGGGACGCATCATAGGTTACCGTCGAACGGGAGTTCGTCGAGTTCGTCTTTACTGTTAACGACAACGACGAGGAATGGTGACGGTAAAAACGACAATAATAATAATAATAATAATAATAAGGATAATAATAAGGATAGTAATAATGATAACAACATCATCATCAACAACAACAGCGGTTCTGAGGAGAAAGGTTCGGGCGGCTCGGACGATCCATCGACTTTCAAACTCGCGGTGAAAGAATCTGGCGGTCTCGGAGTCCTCGACGAAGAAGGGACGAAGGAAATGGAAGAGATGAAAAAATCGAAAACGGCCGACCGTTGGACTCGAAATCAAATGCGAGATGCAGATTGCGGATCAGATGAAGGTTCTGGAGCCGGGGGTGGGAGAGAATCCTCCGGAAACGAAGAAGAAGGAGAAGAGGAGAAAAAGAAGAAAGAAGATTCGTCGGAAAAGGAGACCATGAAAACTACTACTACTACTACTGTTACTGCTCGAGAACTCGCGACGGCGCCAATGCAAGAAGAAGGACCAGGAACCTCGGCGCGAAGGACTTCAGACCTCATGACGAATATATTGCACTCGGAACAAAAGAAACTCTTCTCGGGTTTGTCGGTGCAACTCGTGCGCGCACACGGCGGTCCAACGGCTGTTCTCGAACTCGCGTTACCGCCACATTCACACAATAAAGGCGAAGGTAGTAACAACGATGGTAACGAATATACGAACGATTCTGATCGCGTCAAATTACGCCGGTCTGAGTCGCGCTCGGCGTTTCAATCATTCATCAAACAAAACGAGAACAAAAACGTTGGCGTGGAAACGGTAGCGTTACCGATTGATCCGATGTCGATGGTTTTTCCCAATCTGAATGATGGCGCGAAAGCAGATATGACTCCGGATGGTAAGAAGAAGAGCGGAAAGAATGCGACGAAAGCAGCGCGTTCGAGATTATCAAAGAAAAGTACTTCACCGCAGGCGGCGATGACTGAAGCGAAAGATGTGGAAGCTGCGGAACTCTTGGTCCAGTACCAGATGCAACAACAACAACAACAACAACAAGAACAACAAGAACAAGAACAACAAGAACAAGAACAACAACAACAACAACAGCAGCAGCAGTACCAGATGCAAATGCAACAGCAGCAATTCATGCAAATGCAAATGCAATTCCACCTTCAACAGCAGAACTTCATGGGGGCGGCACAGGATCCGGCCACGGTGCAAGCTAACGCGCAAGCGTATCAAAATTTGATGCAGTCGTTGGCGATGTCTCAGCAGCAACAGCAACAGCATCAAATGCAAATGCCTCCTGGATTCAATCCCGCCGCCGCGGCTGCAGCAGCCATGTTTGCTTCCTCCTTGAATGGAGCGCCACCGCCAACGAGCATACACAGTAACGCCGGAATGGGCATGTTTCCGTACTTTCAACAAAATCAAGAATACGTAAATTCATTCGTGCAAGCGTTGGCATCCGCCGTCGAGAAGGCGCCGATGACAATGTTAGAACACCAACATCAGCAGCATCACTATGCGCCACAGCAGCCGGCCCAACCGTTCGTAAACACATCTGCGGCGCAAGTGAAGTTGGACAACATTGTTGCCAACAATACCAACGCTGCCGTCAACAACGTCAACACCGCCTCAACCTGTGCCGAGCGAAGAGCGTTGGCCATCGCTCGATTTCTCAAGAAGCGCAAGGAGCGTAAATTCGAAAAGAAAGTTCGATATGCCAGCAGAAAACGGCTGGCGGAAGCTCGACCAAGAGTTCGCGGTCAGTTTGTGAAAAAAGTGGTTGCCGTAGAAGAGGTACCGACGACGATAGCGGCGAAGATCGCGACGACGACGACGACGAACAGCGACGAAGAGGCGAACAAAGCGAGTGAAGAAACTTTGAAAATGAAAGTTGTGGACGAATAAAGTGTGAAAGCGCTCCTCCTCTCGCAGAAGCAATAACATATAACAACATCAAGATAAACGTAATAATAATTCAATCGTGTAAATGTATAACAGCTAATACGCGGCATTCTATCTATGACTATATTAAATCTCATCTCTACCTACTGTATCTATCTCTCACGTTATCGGAAGGAAACTCACGTATCGCTGATTTTGCATCACGAGGAAAGCGCAAGTCCTCGGCGCCAAAATCTCGACCTCTTGTTCTTCTTCGCATTCTCCTTCAACGCTCGACGACGGTTGCTTTCGTTTCCTATCGCTGCTGTTCTTCATCTTCATCATCTTCTTCTTCGTTCTCGTGGTTGTCTGCAATGCTTCACAAGAAGGTTGATTCGGAAACGCGTGGGCGCAAACAACGCAAAACTCAAACTGATCGTCCTTCTCGATCATTTCATTCGTCGCTTTGAGCGCTCGCTCGAGGTGATTTGATGTTAAAAACCCGCTCCATCGTGCAGTATGAAGGCGACAGGCAGACGGAGACTCCTTCGCCGCCTCTTCCTTCTTCTCTTTCTGCCGACTTCGCAAAGCAGCGACGCTTACAATTTCGAGTATTTTCCGTAAAGTCTCCTCGTGCTCACCAGATGTTATCGCGGCGCTCTCTTTGCTCTCCACGGACCGCCGAAACGATTCAACGAGTTCAAACAACCTATTTTCCTCTTTCTCACATTTCGCTTCTCCTGTGCACTTTTCAATTTTCCGACTCGAAATCTCAACCGCGTTCTCGCCGCTTGCAAAACTAGACCTCTCAATCTCTATCGCTTCGTTTCCAACCTCAAAGTGCGCGAGGAGCACATTACTGCCACCACCATCACCACCTATGTTACCCAACTTCCCTCCAGAGGAAGAAGTTTGACGATGAAAAACCCTCCTCGCATTATCCGTCACGCGGTCGTGCGTCGTTCGCCCGGGTACAAAGTTATCGCTCCGTAAGTTTATCGCGACGACTCTCCGTCTCCTCTCTTCTTCTCTCTCAGACGAAGAACTTCGAGAGAGCGGTCCGGACACGCCCAGTCTCTCGCACAGACGCTCGCTCAAAATAGCTTCGAACCGGCCTCGAGCGATGGAGAAAATATCCTCCTCCTCGTCGCCAATCGAGAGTAAACTCAACTCTTTTTTCTTCTTCCCTTCTTTCTCTTCATCTTCTTTCACGTACTCGTGCACAAAATGCGCGTTCAAAACATCCGCCATGGTGCACTTTCGAATCACAGAAAAAGATGCACGATCTAGGGCATCGATCGAAAGAATCTTTGCTGCCGATGATGCCTGTTCGTTCGCCTCGTTCTTCTGAGAATTCTCGTTTGAAGTTGAAAACGCGAACAGTTCAATCGAGGAGAGAAATGTCGGCACGAAATCATCAGACGAAGAGGAGGAAAAAAAAGCGNCGTGTTTGGGATGGTTGAACGAAGAGTATCGACATCGCAAAGTCGTCGTCGTCGTCTTCCGGTGTTTGCTCGTTTCTTTCTTCCTCTTCTTCTTCTCCTTCCTCTTTTTCTCGCGCATGATGATCGCTCAGAAAGAGCGGGTTTGTGTAGTTCTTTTTTATTTTGCGTGCGGTTTTATTTGTACATACACTCGCGTTCTAATCTAAAATCTACTAAAATCAGAGCTCTTTTGAATGCATACGACGAGTTCAATTCTTTGATGCGTACTTCTCCAACAGTGGCTTCCACACGTCGATGTTCCACTGGGTCGCGCCTTCAGGAGTGTCCGCGATGTCGTTACCGCACCGGGGGCAGAATACAGTCACAGGCATCGCATCTGCTACGCTTTGCATGCGCAGAATGATTTCATCGTTTATTTTGGATTGAAGCAACACGTCAGCAGGGCTCACACCTTGGACACCGAAGTGCGGCATGATGAATTTACTGCCATCTTCTCGAGCTAACCCAGCCGGGAAGGTGAACGACGAAGGGACGAGGATAGCAGAGGCGCCTAGGTCGCGGATTGCCATGAGTGTCGTCTTTTCGGATAAACAGGTGATGTCGTCGAAATGAACGTTCTCATCATTCGTTATCATCTCGCGCTTGATAATGTTAAGTTGTAAATTGAACAATTCCTCGCACTGCTTTTGACGGTCGTCTCGAATTGATTCCTCCAAGCCATGTTCGACGCAGAGTATAGGGACAACACGTTTCATCCCCCACTCGCGGAATTTCTTTCCTACGAACGAAGAATATTCTGGTGGTGCCACAGGATAATCAGGAGCGTAGCTTATAGGCACGTCAGAGCATCTGAAGTGAACTGCGGCAATTTTCTGCACATCTTGTTCGATGGATTCGATTCCCGTTTTCGGGTCAAAAGCGCACTGCTCGTCCAGCTCTGCCGCGACGATAAGATGCTCTTTCAGCGCACCGTTGGATGACACCGTGTTCCAAAAGGACGTGTAATCTTCGTCGCTCCCCCAGTACAACGGTTCCCACGCGCTACAATACAAATGCCCAGTTGGGCATCCCCCTTCGCGGCCTGGATTCCCGCGCGCAGCGTCTAGTTCGGTCTTCATACCGTCGCCTAGGAAGGTGTTTCCGAAACCTATATTTTCAGCTTTTAAAGATTTTGCACATTGCGCAAGAGGAGAATCATTCGCATCATCCTCTGCGTTCGCAGGTTTGGAAGAGAGTTTCGACCAGGCTTCTTCCACCTTCGTCAGGATGGCCCTTTTACTCTCGAGGCCTTGTAGCCACGTCGCATGGTACGAAATCCAATTTTGACTTTTCGTATACACCGAACAAACGCCCCTCGTTGAACACTGCCAGTTTGCGGCAAATCTAAAACTTAATCCGGCAGTGTTTACGCCCGCATCGCTCATTCCATCCTGAGTATGAGCTTGCTCCAACTTATCGCCGGAACCTCCTTCTTTACCTCGAAGCAACGCTCTTAAAGTGCCTTTGATGACGTTTGCGGTTGGCATCCACAAGACTTGGCCAGAGTTGTACCCTTCGTGTCGTACGCTTTCTTCGAAATCCTCGTTCGGATTCTCCATTTCGTAGAGTGCTTCATAATCAACATATTCCCACTGATAGTGGAGCTCGGCTTCGGGATGTAACTCTTTGATTTTAGCCAAATCTGGGACTTGAAAGAATAATATATCCGAATCCAAGGTAAATACGGTCAGTTTGGCGTTTAGGAATGCCAGCGCCATTTTCGGTTTCAGCCAAACGATCTGCCTGTAATCATTCTGCATAAAGATCGAGGACGCCATAGATTTGATATATTTTACGCAGTGCTTGAAACCGGCAGCTTCACATTTCGAGAAGGTTACATCGTCGAGGCATAATATCACGAGGCGGTCGGTGAAACACTTCTCATCTTTGATGTGTTGCAAACCGAACATGGACATGTCCCACATGTGATCGTTTGTTAAAGTTGCAAATATGTAGTCATCGGGAACACACGTTGAGGGCATTTTCGATGCTTCCAGACCAACTTTCGTGAGCTGATTGAACCACTCGCATTCCGCTTTGGACGTGAGAGCGCCGCTGTAGTCGTTTCCTTCTTCGACTACGAGATCGCTGAACTCCTCGTCTATTAATGGAGAACATATTTTCTTGCCATTCTCGAGCGATTTGAAAACGATTTC
>JGI20158J14315_10003062_pt1 | contig 11239 bp, 8 predicted proteins | sample COG_08_FD_14315 | JGI IMG/M metagenome (IMG submission 14315)
ACGCCGTGGGAACAATTTAGAGACCGGCTGGAAGAGGGCATGGAAGGACTGGAAGAGGGATTGGAAGAAGCGGTTGAGTCCAGCGGTTTGACCCGGGATTAACCCACGCCCATTTCTGCCTTGAGCTGAGTGATTTTTTGCTCGAGTGATTGCATCACATCATCGTAAGAACCCACTGCTCTCCATGCTTCGGGCATCATCCTAACGGAGAAATAAAACTTGATTTTAGGTTCCGTGCCACTGGGACGAGCGGTCACCACAGTTTGGCGGTCCGTCACCAATTGAACCACATTGGATGCAGGGAAGTCAAGTGATTGGCTCTCACCCGTGGACACATTGAGTCTGCGCTGTGCAGCATAATCCCGCACCTCGACCACGCGTTCCCCCGCCAAAAATTCAGGAGGATCCTCCCGAAACCCCTCCATTTGCTGAGCGATTTCCGCCTTGCCAGCCCGGCCGTGCTTCGTTTGAGAGACCAAGGCTTCCTTAAACGCACCATGTTGCGCATGAATTTGTGCCAACCGCCCTAACAACCCCGTTCCATGGGTATTAGCGAAATCTGCCAATTCACAAAGTAAACAAGCGGCTGCCACGGCGTCTTTGTCTCTTACGGCATCGCCAATCATGTACCCATAGCTCTCCTCTCCGCCTACAACGAATTGACCCGACCCCTCCGTTTCCCGAATAGCCGCAGCAATCCACTTGAACCCGGTCAATGTTTCCTTAACGCTCAACCCCGCATCTAAGCCAATTGCTGCCATCAAATCAGACGTCACAATGGTCTTCGCAACGAAATCCCCCGGGCCCAAAGATCCCTGCCTCTTGCGCTCGGAAACCACATAATCCACAAGCAGCGCACCTGTTTCGTTGCCATTCAACAAACGCCAACCTCCTGGAGAAGCTGCATCAGGAACTGCAATACCCACCCGATCAGAATCCGGATCCGTCCCCAAGACCAAATGAGCGTCTACGGTCTTCGCAAGCTCAATGGCCGCGGAAAGGGCCGCTCCTTCCTCGGGATTGGGACTATGAACCGTGGGAAAATTACCATCAGGCTCACGCTGACTTTCCACGATGTGCACGTTGCGAAATCCAGCAGCTGCCAGCGCTGGAATTACCGAAACCGAACCCGTGCCATGAAGCGGTGTAAACACAATGCTCAAGTCCGACCCACTCGATCGCAGGGAATCACTCAATCTGAGATTCAATACGGTCTTCAAATAGGCGTCATCCGCCTCTTTGCCCAACCAGTGAATCCGTTCCTGCGCAGCGGGATCACTGCCCCAACTTACTTGGTCGGGTCCAGCAACCGCCCGCACTTCAGCAATAATCCCTGCGTCGTGTGGAGGAACGATTTGTCCTCCATCGCTCCAATATACCTTGTACCCATTGTATTCCTTGGGGTTGTGGCTTGCCGTAATAACAATCCCCGCCGTGCAGTTCAAATGCCGGACGGTGAAAGAAAGTTGAGGAGTCGGCCGCAACGCTGAAAACAAGTGAACCTCGATGCCATTGCCCGCCATAACATCAGCGGCGACCTTGGCGAAAGTATCGCTCTGATTGCGCGAATCGTACGCAATGGCAATGGAAGCCCCCTCTGGGACGGAGGCGAGCATATAATTGGCCAGTCCCTGTGTGGCTTGTGCCACGGTGTATTTATTCATGCGGTTGGTTCCCGGCCCCATCAGTCCGCGCAACCCACCTGTTCCGAATTCTAAATCCGTATAGAAAGCCTCCAACAGAGGCTCTCCACCCGCTTGCACCAGCGACTCAACCTCTTTACGGGTCTCCTCATCAAACGGTGGTTTGGTCCAGGCAATCGCCCTTTCGATGGCTACTTCATTCAAATTCTCACTTTTCATCTCCTGTCGCATTTTCTAGTGCTCTGATCTCGTTCTTTAATTCCAACTCCCACGGCATGTAGGGCAACTTCAGCGCATGGGCGAAAGCGGCGCCATCCAGATATGAATAGCTTGGGCGCTTGGCGGGAGTTGGGTATTCAGCCGTTGAACACGGGGAGGCATCAACCTCCAATCCATACTCCTTGAAAATCGCCTGGGCAAATTCAAACCACGTGGTGGGTCCTTCTGTACCGCAATGCCAGATTCCTGAAGGCACCCGTGAGGGATGTTTCGCCAATGTTAGCAATGCTGCTGCCAATGGCCTAGCGGCAGTAGGGGAGCCCTGTTGATCTTGCACAATGCGCAAGGCCTTTCCAGCCCGCCCGAGGCGCAGCATCGTCTGCATGAAATTTGAGCCCCTGACGTCGTAAAGCCAAGCCACGCGCACAATCCACCACCGTGGATTGTCAAGCGACTTGAAGGCCTCTTCGACTTGCTGTTCTCCATTGTACTTGGTAGCGGCATAGATCCCTTGCGGGTTCGGTTGATCCTCTGGCCGGTANGGCCGACGCGCTTCACCATCAAAGACATAATCTGTGCTCACATGGATNAAGTCGATGCCATGCTCTGCNCATGCCCTGGCCAGAAGCCCCGGCCCCGTGGCNTTGATTTGCCGTGCCAATTCTGGTTCCGACTCTGCACGATCGACAGCCGTATANGCCGCAGCATTGATGATTACATCGGGNCGATGCACTTCGATGGCCCGTTTGATTGATTCGGTATCAGCGATGTCCAATTCTTTCCGACCCAACGGAACAAGGTGCATCTGCGCGTCAACAGGATGTTCCGATAACCTGGAGCCCAATTGGCCGTTGGCCCCTGTCACCATGACTTTACGCATATTCGAAGATACAGATTTCTGCCTATCCATTTGCTCGCATCGCCTCCACTGGTTCCATTTCCGCAGCGCGCTTTGCCGGAGCTAAACCGGCCAACAAGCCCGAGGCCACAGCAACACTTAAAGCAATCACCACGCGAGATGGGTGAACATTCAACACAAACCCAATGTCCGCCGCGTTGACCAAGACCACAATGGCCTGGATGGCGAGGAGGGCGACCAGGGCCCCAATGATGCACAACGCCACCGCCTCAAACAGAAATTGGAGCAGAATGAAGGAAGATTTTGCACCGATGGCCTTTTGCACTCCAATGATTCGGGTGCGTTCTCGGACACTAACGAACATGATGTTCGCAATGCTAAAACACCCCACCAAGATGGCAAAGATGCCAATGAACCACCCCCCATATTCCACTTGCTGAAAAATCGAGTCCAACACGGAGGTCAACATATCAATTTGGTTGATGGAAAAATCTTCCTCTTCTCGCGGACGAAGGCGGCGGACGGATCGGAATTGCTGGACAATTTCATCCGACAATTCCGCCGTGGTTACGCCGTTTCTCGGCTTAACCATGATGCTTGTACCCATTCCGTAGTCCATGATGCGATGTCCAAATTTCGCAGGAACTAAAGCTGCTCGGTCAAATCCATCGTTGATCACCGATGCACCCTGCTGGGCGAACACTCCTACAATTTCAAGGCGTTGACCTTTTGCCTCAATGGTCTCTCCCACAGCGTTCTCTCTGCCTGTGAGCTCTATTGCGACGTCATGACCTACGACGGCCACATTGCGTCCGGCGGCGACCTCCATGGGCGAGAAATATCGACCGTGGGCGATGTCCAAGGCAATCACATCCTCGTACCCCTCTGAAACAGCCACAATGCCCGTGCCTTCAATTCTGCTGTTCTGAGACTCTAAGGCAAGCATCGTTTTCGCCTGAAAAACCACTTTTTGGGCTGAATTCAATCGTTCTGCTAACAGCTCGGCATCACCCAAACTGACCTCGCGCCGTTGAACGTATTTCCACCAAGGGTATTCTTCATCAAATGCCCATGGCCACTTCTGAATAAAAAGCACCTCGTCGTCGAGCATATTGAATGTGCTTTTCAGCCCGTCTTCTAAGGAATCAACAACAGCAAAAACTGCGGTGATCATGAAGATGCCCACCATGACGCCCAGCAGGGAAAGCAGCGTGCGCAGTCGGTTCGTCACAATCGCCGACCAAGCAAAGGCAAAACTCTCGTACAACAACCGAAGCCACAGCATGATACAAAGCTAATTCCAAGCACCGTTCGGGCCCCATATGTTGATGTTTAATTGTAATTTCGCGTCTTTCTCGTCGTCTACTTAACCTTACGCAACATGACCGCTCCCCGTCGCATTCAATCCGCGCTGATTTCCGTGTTTCACAAAGAAGGGCTTGAGCCCATCGTTGAGCAACTTCAGCGACTGGGCATCACAATGTACTCCACTGGAGGGACCCAAAAAGCACTGGAAGCGATGGGAGCTCAAGTAGTTCCGGTGGAAGAAATCACCAACTACCCTTCCATTCTTGGTGGACGCGTTAAAACACTTCATCCCAAAGTATTTGGAGGCATCCTCAACCGGCGGGCCGAGGCAGATGACATTGCCCAAATGGAGGAATACGCTCTTCCCCAAATTGATTTGGTCATTGTAGACCTGTATCCTTTCGAAGCAACTGTAGCCCAAGGTGGAAGCCACAGCGAAATCATTGAAAAAATTGACATTGGCGGCATTTCATTGATTCGGGCTGCCGCAAAAAACTTCCAAGATGTCGTCATTGTTTCAAGCCAAAACGACTACGGGAACCTGCTGGATTTATTATCAAATGGCGAAGGCATTACCACGCTCGAAGAACGTCAAGCACTCGCTACTCGTGCCTTTCGGATCAGTTCACACTATGACACCCGAATCCATTCTTGGATGGAAGGGGGCGCCTTGCTCGATACACTCAACCTGTCAGAAATGGAGGGCCGCGAGTTGCGCTATGGTGAAAACCCGCATCAAGCAGGTCGGTTCTTCGGGGATCTGGATGGGTTGTTTGATCAATTAAACGGCAAAGCACTCTCGTACAACAACCTCCTGGATGTTGATGCCGCTGTACAATTGATGGGGGAATTCACCCACGATGACCCCACATTTGCGGTGATGAAGCACAACAACGCCTGCGGCGTGGCCACGAGGACAACGGTGCTGGAAGCCTGGAATGATGCGCTGGCGGGAGATCCCGTCTCAGCCTTTGGAGGTGTTTTGATCTGCAACCGTCCTATCGATGCAGCGACCGCATCTGCGATGCATGAGTTGTTTTTTGAAGTCGCTATTGCACCTGCGTTTGATGCCAGCGCCTTGGAAATCTTGACCCAAAAGAAGAACCGGATTTTACTCGTACAGAAACCCTGTGAAATGCCGCAAATTGGTGTTCGCTCTGCACTCAATGGATTTTTAGTCCAGGCGAGCGATGCCAAAACAGAAACGAAAGACCACTTGACATTGGCCACTCAATCAGCGGCGAATGAGGCCGAAGTAGCTGACCTTATTTTCGCTATGAAATTGGCCAAGCATACACGTTCCAATACGATCGTATTTGCAAAGGACAAACAACTCTGTGGAAGCGGAACCGGTCAGACCAGCCGGGTTGACGCGCTGAAACAAGCAGTCGTCAAGGCACGCAGCTTCGGGTTTGACTTGAAAGGAGCGGTCATGGCTTCCGACGCTTTTTTTCCATTTCCAGATTGCGTTGAATTAGCTGATGAAGCGGGAATCACCGCTGTAGTTCAGCCTGGGGGTTCGGTCAAAGACCAACTGAGCATTGACTATTGCGATACACACGGTCTCGCGATGTACATGACAGGGACCCGCCACTTTCGGCACTGATTCTCTGCATCTTATTTCCTTCAAAAGAGCACCAGATTTGTGCAAAATTAGGTGGGAATTCCGTTGTCGCGGTGCGTATATTTGAGAGTTCACTTCGTCTTCCTTAATTCGCCTGCCGCCCATGGGACTGTTCAATTTCTTCATGCAGGAGATCGCCATAGATCTCGGTACTGCCAACACCATCATTTACTTTGAAGACAAAGTCGTTGTGGACGAGCCAAGCATCGTCGCCAAGGACCGCTTGACGAATCGCGTTGTGGCCATTGGTCGCCTTGCTCAGCAAATGCATGGAAAGACCCACAAAAACATCGAGACGATTCGGCCATTGAAAGATGGGGTTATCGCGGATTTCCAAGCTGCAGAAGAAATGATCAAAGGCATGATCAAGATGATTAATAAGCGCAAGTCTTGGTTTACCCCATCGCTCCGCATGGTCATCTGCATCCCTTCAGGTATCACCGAGGTCGAAAAACGAGCCGTAGGTGACAGTGCGGAACATGCAGGAGGAAAAGACGTCTACCTGATCCACGAGCCCATGGCAGCTGCCATCGGCATCGGCATTGACGTTGAGGAGCCCATGGGAAATATGATCATCGATATCGGGGGAGGTACTTCCGAAATTGCCGTCATCGCATTGGGCGGAATCGTTACAGACAAAAACATCCGAGTGGCCGGTGACGAATTCACATCCGATATCGAGGAATATATGCGCCGTCAGCACAACATCCTCATTGGTGAACGAACGGCTGAACAAATCAAAATTGAGGTCGGTGCCGCCACGGCTGAACTGGACAATCCACCGGATGATTATCCGGTGCGGGGTCGCGACTTGATGACCGGCATCCCCAAAGAGATCCTGGTTTCGCACATCGAAATCGCTCAGGCTCTCGACAAGAGCATTTCGAAAATTGAGGAGGCCATCCACAGCGCCCTCGAACAAACGCCCCCAGAACTTTCTGCGGACATCTACAAAACCGGCATCTACTTGGCGGGAGGAGGCGCTTTGTTAAGGGGGTTGGATAAACGCATTTCAGCGCGAACCAAACTCCCTGTGCACGTGGCCGAAGATCCATTGCATGCCGTTGCAAAAGGAACATCGATTGCCCTGAAAAACATCGACCGTTTCACTTTTTTGATGCGCAACTAAGCTCGGCTACGATCACGCATGCGCAACCTCTGGAACCTCATCACTCAATACCATATTGCGCTGGTCTTTTTTGCGCTGCAAGCTTTAGCGCTTGGTTGGTTTGTTTCGAGCCATGGGTACCCCAGAGGAAAATGGGTAAAGCAGTCCCTGGCCTGGCAAGGGGCATGGAACCAAAAGCTGGGTCAGTGGAGCCGATTGACTGAACTCGATGCCTTGAACCGAGAATTGCTCACTGAAAATGCCCAACTCAGGTCTTTGGTCTATGCGCAGGAAAATGAGGGCCGGGAATTATCGATTTATGGAGCCCAGGTCGTTCGGTTCACATGGACTTCTTCTGCAAACCACTTTATCCTGGATAAGGGCGCGAAAAACGGCCTAAGATCAGGAATGGGTGTAAGCCAAAATGGAATCGCTGTGGGCCGCATCATCGAGACCTCTGAAGCATTTTCCTTGGGACTCCCCATCATCAATCAAGAAGTAGAATGGAGCGCCCGGATCGGCCACAGTGGACCTGTCGCTCGGTTGGTTTGGAATGCCCCCGACATTTCGCGCGCTCAACTCCAAGACCTCCCTCGAAGCGCAACGTTCTCCCCCGGAGATTCCATTGTGACATCCGGGTTTCAGGGGTACTTTCCCGATGGATTGCTGATCGGATGGATTTCTGATGAAACCCCAGAATTTGACGGGCAGTTTTTGACCGTTGGCATCAACCTGGCGGCCGATTTCCGCGCCTTAAACTACGTCGAAACCATGTCCGTTGTGGACTGGGAGTCCATCGAGGCGCTCTCCCAATCAACGCCCGACGCTGGACCATGAACACTCGCCTTGCGCCTTACCTCCGCGTGATTTTGCCCCTGATTCTGCAAGTGGTTTTTTTCCAGTATGTATCCGTGGGAGGTGGGTGGTGGTATTTGGGGTTTCACCTCTTGGGAATCCTGCTTCTTCCTCTTCAGCGGTCGGGCTTATCTATTTTATTGTTTTCAGCCGTTTTTGGCGCTGCGATAGACTTTACCTGCCACGGAGGTGGACTCTTTATGTCATCTGCAGTGCTTATGGGGCTGTTCATTCCCATTGTGAACCGGCTTCTGGCGCCGCGAGAGGGCTATGAGGTTTCCGATCAGCCCACCATTTCTTTGATGGGAAGTCGTTGGTTTTTGGTACGTACTTTTCTCTTGTTGTTCATCCACAACACCTGGATGTTCTCCATCGAGGCTGGACGATGGGACCTGTTGCTACTCGCTTGGGGCAAGGCAACAGCTTCCACCCTGCTGACTACCGTCATCTTTGCTTTGACCTTGCTGCTTACCCAGCGCAAAACGCGATCGCGATGAATCTGAGGGAACGGCAAGTGGTCATAGGAGGCATTTTCGTTTTGATTACGCTCATTTTTATCGGACGGCTCATTCAAATGCAGCTTTATTCAAGCGAATGGAAAGAATACGCTGCACGGCTAACAGAGGAAACTGAACAGTTAGAGCCAGCTCGGGGGTTAATGCTCGATCGAAACGGCCAAATCCTCCTCAATAACATGGCGGGATACGACATTTGGTTCACTCCACGCAAGTGCCGCACGGCAGGCGGCTTGGACACCATGGCATTTGCAGAGATCCTCCGAATGACACCCGCTGAATTAGAACGGGAATTCAGGCGAGCTGAAGCCTATGCGTCGTACCGACCGTCCATCATCCGCAAGCAAATCCCTGCGGAGCACTTCGCCCGAATCGCAGGAGAACTATATCGCTTTCCAGGCGCTGAGGCAAGACGGAGGACCATCCGTACCAATCCAACAGGTCTTGCGAGCCACCTCGTCGGGGAATACCGAGAGGTCGATCAAAATGACATGGCATCGAATTCGAGGTATCGGCTCGGCGATTACAAAGGCAAGTCCGGCCTTGAACTCCAATGGGACCAGGCGCTGCATGGCAAGCGTGGAATCCGCCACCACATCGTTGATATTCGAAATGATTACCGAGCGCCTGCGCAGCAGGGCTTATTGGATACCCTCCCTACACCGGGACAGGATATCCAATTGACCTTGGATTTGGACTTGCAGGCGTATGGTGAAAATATCATGGCCAACAAAAGAGGAGCCATTGTCGCCATCGAGCCTTCCACCGGCGAAGTTCTCGCAATGGTAAGTGCCCCGAGCTACGCGACAGATTTACTCACAGGCCGCGAACGTGGATCGAATTACGACAGCCTGCTCAATCACCCGAGCAAACCGCTTTTTAATCGGACCCTGCGAGCCACCTATCGACCCGGTAGCATTTTTAAGATGATTCAAGGATTAATCGCCTTGGACAGGGGAGTCATCCGGCCTTCGAGCCGAATCTATTGTGACCGAAACATCATCGGGTGCCACGGCGGTCACACCTTAGATAACCTCGAAGAGGCCATCGTCCACTCGTGCAATCCTTATTTTCATGAAGTCATGAAGCGGATGATCCAAGACGGTTCGTCCGGCAATATCTTCCGTGATGCACACAACAATTTAGGTGCCTGGTCGGAATCTATACGGGCTTTTGGAATGGGGACGAACCTCGGTGGACATTTCCCCGCTCTGCGCTCTGGAACAGTCCCCGACACGACCGATTATGACCGGATGTACGGCCGCAAACGATGGGCCTATTCAACCATTTATTCCATTTCAATTGGGGAGGGCGAATTGCTGACTACCCCGATTCACATGGCCAACTTAGCCGCAGTTTTGGCCAACAGAGGACACTATGTCACTCCTCACGTTATCCAGCACATTGGCGACCTAGGGAAACCGGAAGAAATGAATCAGCGGTTCGATACGGGAATCGACCCCATTCACTTCGAAACAGTTATTCGTGCTATGGCACAGGTCGTGACGGCAGAGGATGGAACGGGCAGCCGCGCTCAAGTGCCTGGCTTTGATGTCTGCGGCAAAACCGGTACCGTTCAAAATTCACAAGGCAATCATTCCGTATTCATCGCTTTTGCGCCGAAGAACAATCCCCAAATCGCCCTGAGCGTGTATGTCGAAAATGCCGGTTCTGGTGGAGATTGGGCGGCGCCTATTGCGAGTTTAATGATTGAACGATACCTCAATGGAACCGTGGAACAGCGCGAAAAAGAAGACCGAATTCTGCAAGCGACCTATCCTTTTCCAGAATCACCCTTATGAGACGCACGGCTCCCATCATTCAGCGCATCGATTGGCTCACCGTCGCGATTGTGGTCATCCTCATGGCCATAGGACTCTTCAACGTTGCTAGCGCCACTGCCGGTGCCGACGCCGTGGATTGGTTCGATTGGGGAAGCAAACAGGGGAAGCAGTTTATGTGGGTCGCCTTGGCACTGATATTGGCCGGGCTCATCCTCGTCATTGAAGGCGAGTTTTTCATTCGCACAGCCGCCATTTATTACTTCGTCAATCTCTTGCTGCTGGTTGCCGTTTTGGCTGTTGGCCGAACGATTGGAGGTGCGAAATCTTGGTTCAGTTTTGGCAGCATTGGGATACAGCCCTCAGAATTTGCAAAAACCGGTACGGCTTTAATGTTAGCCTGGCTATTGAGCCGCAACAACGAACGTATCAGCAATCGAAACAACCTGGTCAAAGCGATTCTAATTGTGGCCATTCCCGCTGGCTTGATTCTCCTGCAGCCCGATGCTGGCACCGTATTGGTCTTTGGCGGAATGATCCTCGTATTCTACCGCGAAGGGCTCTCGGGCAATGTCCTTATCGCTGTTTTCTGCGCTTTGCTCATCGCTATAGCAACGATCTTGACGGGTGCGAGCCTCTTCGAATACCCCGCAATCGGAAGCGCATCGGCCGTTGGTATTCTCTGGTTCATCTTAGCCGTTCTCGGCACCTTCATCTGGTCCATGATACCCCAATGGGTCCTACCGCGCAAGCGCAAGCGCGTGAGACGTGCGGTAGTTTTTTCATTCATTGCCGGCCTCGTCATGAGCGCCGCACTCCATACCGGCTTAGAAGAAGTACTCAAACCGCACCAAAAAGATCGGATTCACGTGCTCTTTGGCATTGATGTTGGAAACCCTGATGCGGATTACAACATTCGCCACGCCAAAGCGGCTGTCAGTTCGGGAAGTTGGACCGGAAAGGGTTACCTCCAAGGTCCGATGACCGCTTATGGTTTCGTACCAGAGCAAGAAACGGACTTTATCTTCTGCACAATCGGAGAAGAGTGGGGGTTTGTCGGAACCGTCTTTACATTGCTGCTCTATACCTTATTGATGCTGCGAATTCTGCATTTAGCGGAGCGCCAACGAAGTGATTTCACCCGCATCTTCGCCTACGCGGCGGCCAGCGTACTCTTCATGCACTACCTCATCAACATTGGCATGGTCCTCGGATTGGCACCCGTCATTGGAATTCCATTGCCCTTTATTAGCGCTGGAGGATCGTCGATGCTGGGGTTCACCTTGCTTATTTTCATCCTTTTACGCCTTGACGCAGAAAGATTCAC
>JGI20158J14315_10003066_pt1 | contig 11235 bp, 13 predicted proteins | sample COG_08_FD_14315 | JGI IMG/M metagenome (IMG submission 14315)
TAAAAATAATTTACACCATTCTCATAAGGCATTTACTCAATAATAATCTCTATTTATTTAATAATTAAATAAAAAAATATAAAAATAATTTACACCATTCTCATAAGGCATTTACTCAATAATAATCTCTATTTATTTAATAATTAAATAAAAAAATATAAAAATAATTTACATCATTCTCGTAATAAATTAATCCATTTATACACGTTTGTATAATTGTTGCTCTTCTTTGCTATGCCCCATCATCATAGCTAAATTATTTAAATAATTCGCTGTTCTCTGCTCTCGTAATTCGTAAGTTATATAACTATGCCTGATATCATTTAAAGTAATTTGTTTTAAATATATTCTTGTAAATATCCTCTTAATTGCTACACCTAAATCGCCAGACCTTTTATATTGGAATAATTTATCGCCGATTTTTAATTTCTGTTTTTTAATATGATATTGGATTATTTCTTTTAAATTATCATTTACTAATTGTATTATCTGCTTCCCATAAGCTTTATTCGTCTTGTATGCTAAATATATTATCTCAGTCGGTTTATCATTATCGTCTATAACTATATAGTTTTTTTTTACATCTAAGTTGTCTATTTCATAATCTTCACTAATTAATTCTATTTTTACTACATCATCTAATCTACGAGGTGGTTGAAGTGTATAAAATTGATAAATTAGTTTATCACTACTTACTTTTATTTTTTCGCTATTTTCCATAATAATTTCTTCATCAAAATCTTCTATAATACCCTCATTCAACTTCGGTTGATTTTCTCCCCTAATTCCCACTATCTCATTTTTAACCTTATCAAAATAATTTCTTATTTTTTCATAATTTATCCTGTTTAAACATTCCATATATGATATTAGTGTCATAAATCCTGATAAATGTGATTTTCTACTTTCAAGATTTTTATATTTATCTTCAATAGTTTTTATAAGTAAATCTACATCTTTTAAATATTCCATATTTTTCAATAATTTATCCTCATCTCCCCCATCTCCTTTTCCTAAAAATATTTTTGTTAATAATTCTATATCTAATTCAATTTTACTTAATAATTTATGGACTATTCTAATTCTTGTAATATATGTTTTTGTTGTATCTTCTGTTAAGCCTTTGATACCTGTTCGTTCATAATTACTTATAATTTTCCCAGTATCTTTTACTATTTTTACTACGGGTTTCTCTTCTGTCTTTTTAACCTGTTTTTTAACCTCTTTTTTAACCTCTTTTTTAACTTGCTTTTTAATTTCTGCTTCTTGTTTTGCTCTTGCTTCTTCTAATTTATTTTTTTCTCTATCTCTATATGCTTGTTGCAATTCCATATTTCTTTTTTTCCATTCGTCACCTAGTGCTTGTCTTCTCAATTTTTCTCGCTCATTCTTCTTCTGTTGCTTCTCTCTGTTCTTTTGTAATATCTTGTTTGCTGTTTCAGTATCCATTCCTCTTATTCCTCTTTACTATATATAAACATTTTATTCTTATATCATTTTTTTATTCTTTTATTTAGTTTTATTTTTTTTAAATTTGTATTAAAATGTTCTGTTATTCAAAAAAAATGATTGCCTTTTAGTTTATATTTTTATTACCTAACGAAGCAAAGAGAACTTACATTTAGACTATTGTTTGAAAACTTGTTGAAATTATGGATTGTGTTATTGCTCTTGGTATTGGTGGTATTGGTTGGGGTATTGGTTATGGTATTAGTAAATATTCTAATGAAATATACGGCATTCCACGAGTTATTCCTTATCTCGGTAATAAGGAAAATGAAAGATATGTAAAAAAAAGATACACTGAAATCAAAAATGATAATCCTGATATTGAAAAAAATGAAATATTTAAAATTATTGCGATTGAATGGAAAATGAAAAAAGAAGGTTTTTAAGACATATCTATATAGATTGATGCTTGATTTTATAGAAAAAATGCGTATTTTATAGAGATTTTATAGAGATTTATAGAAAAAATGCGTATTTTATAGAGATTTTATAGAGATTTATAGAAAAAATGCGTATTTTATAGAAATTATAGACATTTTACATACATTTATAGAGATTTACATACATTTTTATAGAAATTATAGACATTTTACATACATTTATAGAGATTTACATACATTTTTATAGAAATTATAGAAAAAATGCGTTTTTTATAGAAAAAATACATAAATTAAGCCATATCTATATAGATTGATGTGATATTTTATAGAAATAAATTGCAATATTTATGACTTATCTATATAGATATCTATATAGATATGTAAAAAAATAACTATAAATTATCGTTTTTTAGTTGATTTTGTTGTTTTAGTTGATTTTGTTGATTTTGTTGTTTTAGTTGATTTCAATTTCTTATATTTAACTATATTCATCATTTTACCCTTCGTTGCAACATATAATTTAGTACTACCTTCTTTTTTATACAACACTTTTTTTACACCAGCGACAATAACTTTTTTACTTGTTCCACTTCTCGTTTTTACTACTTTGTATTTACTCGTCATTCTCTTATCTTTCCTAATTATTTATTATATTATTTATTATATTATTTAAAAAAGTTTAGATTTTTTGTGATATATAAGAATGTATAAGAATATTAGACATTCCCTTTATAATATCCCTATTTTTTGTCTCCCGAAAAATATGGGAGACAAAATATTAGACATTCACTTAATAATATTCTTATTTTTTGTCTCCCAAAAATACATCCCCTATATTATTCCTTGTTTTTTTGTCTCCCATATTAAAATATACATTTAAGAAAATTAACTATTATTAATTATTATATCCTTATAAAAATAGAATATGCTTTCTTTTATTCAATTTCAGCAATAACCTTAATATAAAGTTGCTTTTATAAAAATAATTTATTACTTATCTAATCATCTTCATCTATAAATTGATATTTTTGTTGCCCTATATCAATATCTTTAAAATTAATTTGTTTTATTACGTCTTCAATATTATTATAATTTAAGGATTGCCCCCCTAATAGTAATAATATTAAGTTGTTATTTATACTTTCTATATTTGTATTAAATTGTTTTTTACATCCTCTTACACCCGTAGCTTCTCGTGTAGGTTTATTTATAAATCCCATACCCATAACTTTACTAATTAAAGTTGATAATTTCTTTAATAAATCTTTTTCTTTAATATCAGTATTATATAGAGATTTTCCACTATAAACACTATTTAATTTATCTTTTTCTTCATTTGTTAGCTTTATTATAGTATCACTATAATCGGTATCATAATATTCTAATCTATAAATATTTAATTTAGGGAAATATTTTCGCATCATTTCCTTATAAACTATGATTTTATACTCCTCCATATTAGGATTTGTTATATTTAAAGATTGTCCTTGTTTTTTTCTAATCATCATCATAAGATTTTCATCAGTTTTAATAAACTTTCTAAACGACGAATAACGTTTATATACTATTTCACTTGTAAATACTTCTTCAATTATATCTTTAATTTTATAATAATAACGATCGTAATATTCGCCTTCTTCACCTTCATTTTCACAATTATTACCTATTTTTAAATCGGTATCATTTAAACTATTTGCTATTATTTTTATAATATCTTTATCATAATAACATATCTTTTTGATTACACAAGGGTCTATATGCATATACTTTAACCTGTTCGTAATTTTTGTTATAAACTTCATATTTGTATTATCACCTTCAAGCCATTCCCATAAAATACCTTTATTATTATTTGTATTTTTTATATTTAGTAATTCACCATTCCATTTTGTTATTTCAATTTTATTAAAAATATATAATTCTTTGTTTTTATTAGGGTCTATGATTTTATTAAATATGTTATAATTATCTACCATATCATATTTAATATTAAAACCTAATCCTTCAAGTAATCTCGCAAGTGTATATTTCATATTCGTCTTATGTTTTAAATCAATCCATACTGATTTGATATACATTTTTGATATTTGAGTATCTTGTCTTGTAAAAATATGATTTTCACAATCCCAAGTTTCTTGTTGAAATGCTTGCAATCGTTGATAAAATCTATCATTTTCTAAATTAAATATTTTTCTTTTCTTATTAACATTTAGGTAAAGTTCCTCTTCTGTTTCATAGGATTTATTATTATCTAAATTATTGAAGTATATATAAACTTTATCAATATTTCTATTTCTACATATTTGCTGCTTGATTTGTTCGCAATTTATAGTCGTGTCAGTACCCACAAATACAAAAACTACCTCTGCATCGGGTGATGTATAATCTACACCTTCAACTATCGTTGGACTATATATTTTTATTTTATAACACCATTCTTTATTAGCATCTTTAACATTCATACCCTCATCGCTCGTATATACTAAAATAGTATTTATTAAGTTTTCGTCATATTGCAAAAGATAGTTTTTGATATTATTTACATCACATTTTCTATTACAGCATATGGTAAAATATTTATTTTCTTTTAACAACTCTATCATTTTACTATACATAATATCTTCATAATCTAAATATATAACATCAATTCCTTCATAAGATTTTTTAATATTTTCAATATAATTAAATGGTGTTTTGATACTTGATATAAATTGAAAAGTCAATTCGTCATAATCACCATCAGTAAATATTACTTTCTTGCATTCTTTGATTAGTTTATAAAATCGTTGTATTACATTTTTCTTTTGATTATCAATTGTGCTATTTGTAAATAAATTATGGATTATTCTATGTGCTTCATCAACATATAAAACATAATTACTATAATCACTATATCTAATTTTATCGGTAATTTTTATTATGCTATTTATAGTAGTTGCTATACTATTTTGCTCTCCTATATCACCAGAGCAGTTAATATTTTCATAAGAAATCATCTTTTTAGTGAGTTTATTAATTTCCTTTTCTATTTTTTTGTATTCCTTATCATATATATTTCTTATTTTTTGATATTTTGCTAAATTAATTCGTTCAATTTCTATTTGCGTATTACTATCATATACAATATAAACTATATCACCTTTTTCTATTTTAATCGGTTTATTTATATCAATATTTGTCGGTTTATTTAAATTAACTCGTTTTACATCATATAAATCTGTTTTAAATATATATTTGTATATGTTGTAATCTTCGCATTTTTCATAATTTTTTAGTATATTATCTATTTCAGTATTAATATACTCTTTTTCTAATAAATTGTTATATGTTGATGTTTGATTAGATACTAATGATGTTAAATGAGATATTACTATTAAGGGCGTATTAGTTTCAATACTATACTTAAATGTGCTATACGTTTTGCCCGTACCCAAACCAGATTTAATAATATCTAAATGATTATTATTTTGATATATACTTGATTGTAAATATCTTTGATTTATGACTGATGTTGTAGATGAAGGCTGTATCCACAATTTTACATCGTCCCCTGATAAAGGTTTGTAATCGTATATTATTTGTTCGATTTGAGGCAATTTTATTTGTTCTTTATTATTTTTTATTTTTACTTTTTTGTTTATAAATGGTATTATTATTTCATCCTTCTTAATTTTTAATTTTGTATTTAAAATTGCTATGATATAATTAACATTTACATCATATTCTACGGGTTCTATCCAATTCCATATATTTTTATTATTTGTCGTATTATATTTTTTTGATTGATTACTCCAAACTTTCCATATTTTTTTAAAATCGTTATCTTTACCTGTATGCAATTTCTTTAATATGATAGTAATATTAAACCATTTAGTATAATCTTCTAAATAACTATTGTCTAAACTTGTTAATAATTCTAATAATTTATATATATGCTCTGTTGTTATAAAATACCTTTCTATTCCTATAACATACCTCTCTTTTTTTGTTAATTCGTTTATAGTTTCTGTATCATTCGTTTCTATTGCTTTTCTATAAGTTTCTAATTTATCTCTAACATTTCTTCCTGTCTTGTTTAATATTTCTTCTTTTAATTTCAATAATAAATTATCGGGTAATTCTTTTATTTTTACTTCTTTATTATTAATACTATATATCCCATCATTTCTGTCGCCATAATATATACATCCCTGATTATTCCTAATATCTATATTGCCGAATAAATGCGTATGATTTTTTATTGTTGCTAATTTCCCTTGATATTTAAATATAAAATGATGCCCCCCTCCTGGTGTATTAATTGTTAAGGTATTGCAATCAATTAGATTTTGTTTAAAGTCGTTTGAATTTTCATTTATATCTTTATTATCCCAATCAATAACGAATATTTGCGACTTTTGACCTGTTTGTATAGCAAATCCTATAACACCATCTTTTAAATCCTGTTGTAATTCTGTAAATGATACTATTAAATTAATCCAATTAGCTACAAGCCCTTTTTTATAATCATCTTTGTCCTTACTATTTTTCCTTACTGATTTCAAGGGGATTATTGATATTCCTAAACCTGTTAAATAATCTATATCATCGTATAGATTTCTCGGTACTATATCTATCATTTTTCTTATATGTTTATCTATATATATTACTTATATAATTTTATTATCGTTATCATTTTTTTTAGTACGGCGGTACTATTTTTAAAAATATTATATCAAGGAGACAAAAAAGCAAGGAATAATTTTTAGGGGATTTTATTATATTCTCTTTAATTTTTGGGAGACAAAATATTAGACATTCTCTTAATAATATCCCTATTTTTTGTCTCCCTGATATAATACTTAAAAAAAATCATTTAATATTCTTTACTCCTTATATTTTGGGAGACAAAATATTAGACATTCTCTTTATATTTTCATGATTTTTTGTCTCCCATATTAAAATATTTTGTCTCCCATATTAAAATATTTTGTCTCCCGTTGTTTTGCGATTTACTAATATTTCGTTAGTAATTTTTAAAAATAAAAAAATGTTTTATTATCATTCCCTATATTTATTTTTCCTAAAAAAACTATACAAAATGCTTAATATGCTTGTATGGTTTTGCTACCGACGAATTGCTTTTATTTTGTTTAGTATATTTTTTATTTTTGTTATTAATATGTTGTTGTTTTATTGATGTCTGTATCATATCTATATTAAATATATATATTAAGTTAATAAAAATAATTAATTTATTCTTATATATATTTATTCTCCGTAAATATCATTTCATTTCATTTAGTTTAATATAAATAGCATTCTTAATTATAATTTCAGGATTAAATCCAGCACCCCATATATCTTTAATTGGTGTGTTTTTTAAATCAGGATTATTACTTCTAATTCTATTAATTTCTTCTTCCTGAATTACAATTGGGTTAAACTCTCTCGTCCATAAATGCGAATAATCTTCTATTAGTTTCGTAAGAGAATGTTTTGCCCTTGATATATTATCTTTTTGATATTTTTTAGTTTCAGTATTAAATATAATTTCATACTCTATTAATTTCTCTCTGTTTGCTTTTTTTAACTTACCTGTATTTAAAGCAGAAATATATTGTAAAACTCTTCTATTATATGGGTTTTGCTCGTTTTTATTTGATTTGCTTTTTTGTGGTATTTCATCACTACTATCACTAAAATATTCTACTTGATTTTTAGATTTTTCTCTAATCATTTGTAATTCTGTCTTTCTGTTAAGACATTTTTTACGATAATCAATAGCTCTTTTTGCGATGTCTTGGTTGGCTTCTACGACCTTATTAGATTGATATGGGGTATAATTTATAACTCTATCAGTCATTCTATTACTTATATAAAAGATTTTATTTCTTATATGTTTTACTATATTCTTATATATCATTTTTTAAAAAATACATACTAACATAAACTCACTTCACTATCTTCATCTTCATTTATATCTAATATTTCGTTAATATTATAGACTTTATTAGCTTCCTCATGTATATAATTTAACAATAACTCTTCTTCATAATTTTCAATATATCGCTTACGTTTTGCATCCATCATATTAAGTATTAAGTTAATATATTGAGAGATTTTTATTATTAAAATGTTAATTTTTTTATCTTTTAATATAATAAAATAGTTAATATTTTATGCCTTGTGATGGTACGAAATACTTTAAGCGCCGACGATATAGAAAAATTATATGAATATGGCGAAAGAAGCGAATTAATATTATATGATATTATTAAATCTTATTGTCCTGATGCGATTATGACTGAAAGATATGATAATTTTGACTTTATTATAGAAACCGATGAAAAGATAATATTGATTGAATTAAAAACTCGTAAAAATGCGAAAAATAAGTTTAATACTACATATTTCCCCACCAGTAAAATAACATATTATAAAAAATATAAAAAATCATGTTTAGATAATCCTAAAAATAAAATAGTATATTTAATAATTGTTTTTGGTTTTCCCGATGATACTGATGATATTGATAATACATCTTTTAAATATTATGGGATACAATATAAACCGAGTTATTTTAAAGATATTGATATTACTAAAAATCCTTATTGCGAAGATTACAATTTTAATATACCTATTGAAAATCTTAAAGACATTTCATATTATTTAGATATGTTAAAAACTTGTAAAAATGTCATATAAATAAGTTTTATTTAAAAAAAAGATAGTTATATTAATTTATAATATGACTGATAATACTAAAAAATCTAAAAAGCAATTCTATAAATCTAATTTTTATTTTTATAGTAAAGAAATGATTGATATAGATGAGTTTAATAACAATTTTAAAGAGAATTATAGTCAATTGATATTTAAATTATATTTTAATATATATGAAAACGATGAAAGTAAAAATGTTTATAGTTTATATCTAAACGAGCGATGTGATAAGGATATGTTTAACAATATCGTTGGTTTTATTCTAAATAAACTTACTACAAAAGTGAATATTTATTATAAACATATTGACAAGGACAAGGATGTTGATAAAACTAAAAAATATGATTATAGTTTTGTAGCAATACAAGCAAAACCATATTATCGCAAGCAATTATTATTTATTACAGAAGAATAATATAAATAAACACCTAATAATTACATAATAATTACCTAATAATTACCTAATAATTACCTTATGATTATCTAATAATATTATTATCATTTCGGTAAGCGTTTTTTTACAAATAATAAAATATAGGTGAATAGTAAATGATTAACGAAAATACAATTTATTATATAGATGAATTAACTGGTGAAAAGAAGATATACGATGGTGATTGGAATAAATTACAAAAAAAAGCAAAGATGGAATATGATAAGAGAAATACAAAAATTATTAAAAAAGACGATGGGTATTTATGGGTATATGAATGATTATATATAAGTATCAATAAATATGTGAAGAATTATAAAAAAAATGATTATTATTTTTATACTTTTATATTACCATATTAATAAGTATGATTGACATTTTGTATTATGCTATGTTAAAATGCTTTGAAAAATATAACGATATTATAAATAATTATGCTAATCATAAAATTATACAAAAACCAAAAGATTTTGATAAATTATTATATGAAAAAATGGAAAAATATAATATAGGTTTAACAGAATTAAGCCATATTACAATTTATCTTAAATTATGTTATATTTACTTCAATAATTATGATAGAAGCAAAATAATTAAACAAATTAAACAAGTTAAAACAAATCTTCATAATAATAACAAAAATGATATTTTAATATATCAATAAAGTATCAATTAAGTATCAATAAAGTATCAATTTTGTATCAATTTTGTATCAATTGATATACGAAAAAGTATCAATTAAGTATCAAAAATGTATCAAAAATGTATCAATTAAGTATCAATAAAGTATCAAAAATGTATCAATTAAGTATTTATAAATGTATTTTTTTTTATTAATTTAATATCAATTATAATTAAATAGAATATGAATAATAGTAATATAACAGAGTTTAAAAATGACTTTAATAATTTATTGAGATGTGAAGATATTATGGAAAAGTATAAAATTAGTAAAACTACATACCATACAATAGTTAAAAAATTAGGATTAACAAGACCAAAAACAAGTAAAATATTGAGAACTTTTAATATGTCTTTTGCCGATAATAATAAACCAAAAGAAACGCAACAAAATACAAAAACATCTAACATTCCTATTGATGATGTTTATAGAAAATTAGATAAAATTGATGATAAACTTATATATGAAAAACAATATGTCGCAAGGAATACAAAAATAAATGTAGAAAAACAAAAACCAAAACCAGAAGTAAAACCAGTAGCAAAAAAAGAAATACAACTAAAAGAGGTAGATGTAGATGAATTAGATGAAATATTGAATAGAGCTGATAGAACTATTAAAAAAATACAAAATAAAAAGCAAGTTAAAATAGACGATACTAATAACAATAAAAGCGAATTGATAAATGCGATTAATAAAAGTAACGAAGTGAGACAAAAAATACTAAATAAAAATAAATAATTTTTATAGATAACGATTATAAAATGAGTACTCGTAGTAAAGTCCATACACTACAAGATGTAAAAGATGCTGATGAAGAGAAATTAATATTATCATCAACGCAGTATAAAAAATTACTAAAAACACTTAATCAATATGAGAGTGAATTAGTCCATGCCGAAGAGAGCAACGATAAAAATGAACTTATTATTATACATCTTAAAGAAAAATGTAGAAAATTATATGAATTAGCAAAAACTTATAAAGATGCTTTGCAGGATAAAGATAAAATTGAAAGTGCTAATCGTGCGTATATGAAAAAAATGGCTGAGACTGCTAATAAAATTACAGAAGAGGTTTCTAATAAGAAGACCAGTAAATATAGCAAAAAAACAAAAGAAGAATTAGAACATTTAGCTCTTCAAGACTTAGGTGATTTCTTTAACGAAGTAAATATTGATAATTTATAATATAGGTTAATATTAATATGGAAATATGGATAATCATACGGATATTTTAAAAGGATTTTCAAAAGGAGATATAATAAGTTATTTAGACGTCAAAGATAGATTAACAGATGTTAAAAATACTATGCAAGATATTAATAATATTAATTATATTGATATTATGTTATATATTTTGCCTTTTATTTTAGTATTAATATTAGTATTATTAATCTATCTTGTTTATAAGCAGTATTATAAACAAGAGGAAAAATAAATATAGGGAATGATAATAAAACATTTTTTTATTTTTAAAAATTACTAACGAAATATTAGTAAATCGCAAAACAACGGGAGACAAAA
>JGI20158J14315_10003069_pt1 | contig 11232 bp, 8 predicted proteins | sample COG_08_FD_14315 | JGI IMG/M metagenome (IMG submission 14315)
CACCAGAAAAAATTCTCTCCTTCTCCGTTGATCCCGCCACTGGATATCAAGGCTTTCATGGCCGCCGCATCGCCTTTTCCCTAGGCCTCAACGGCGCGCAGATCAAGCAATGCGTTAAACTCATGGGCCAGCTATACAAAGCCTTTGTCGAAAAAGACATGGAAATGCTGGAAATCAACCCTTTGATCATTACCGATGGAGGGGACTTGAAAGTCTTGGATGCTAAAATTGGCTTCGATGGCAATGCGGTGTACCGCCATGCAGATATCGCTGAACTGCGCGACACCACCGAGGAGGATGCCCGTGAACGGGAAGCGTCGAAATATGACCTGAACTATATCGCCTTGGATGGCGAAATCGGTTGCATGGTCAACGGGGCGGGTCTGGCCATGGCCACGATGGACATTATCAAACTCTATGGCGCTGAACCGGCGAACTTCTTGGATGTCGGCGGCGGCGCCACAAAGGAAAAAGTGACCGAAGCCTTCAAGATCATCACCTCCGATCCGCAGGTCAAAGGTATTTTGGTCAATATCTTCGGCGGGATCATGCGCTGTGACGTGATCGCTGATGGGGTGGTATCTGCGGTGAAAGAAGTAGGGCTTTCCGTGCCGTTGGTCGTTCGTTTGGAAGGCACCAATGTCGATGAAGGCAAGCGGATCATCACCGAAAGTGGCCTCAATGTGATCGCGGCCGACAATCTTCGCGATGGCGCCGAGAAAATCGTTGCTGCTGTGAAGGCGCTGTAACCCGGCCCTGCGAACGCTGAATTGGAATTTTGCAGCCGGCCCAAGGTGCCACTGCCAACATACGAACGAGGAGCGCCGAATGGCCGTACTTATCGACGAAAACACCAAAGTCATCTGCCAGGGATTCACCGGCAGCCAGGGCACATTTCACTCAGAACAAGCCATTGCCTATGGCACGAAAATGGTCGGTGGGGTCACCCCCGGCAAGGGCGGGCAAACCCATTTAAATCTGCCGGTTTTTAACTCTGTGCATGAGGCCAAATCGGTCACTGAAGCCAATGCCTCTGTCATCTATGTCCCGCCCCCCTTTGCCGCGGACTCCATTCTCGAAGCAATTGACGCGCAAATGGAAGTCATCGTATGCATCACAGAAGGCATTCCCGTCTTGGACATGATGCGCGTCAAGCGGGCGCTTGAAGGCTCCTCAAGCCGGTTAATCGGACCCAATTGCCCTGGGGTGATCACACCCGACGCCTGCAAGATCGGCATTATGCCCGGCCATATTCACCGCCGCGGCTCTGTCGGCGTGGTCTCCCGCTCAGGCACTTTGACCTATGAAGCTGTGAAGCAAACCACGGATGTCGGTTTGGGCCAATCCACATGCGTCGGCATCGGCGGCGATCCCATCAAAGGCACAGAGCATATCGATGTGCTCGAGTGGTTCCTCGCAGATGACGAAACCCAATCCATCATCATGATCGGCGAAATTGGCGGCTCAGCTGAAGAGGAAGCCGCGCAATTCCTGGCTGATGAAAAGAAAAAAGGCCGCTGGAAACCCGTCGCAGGCTTCATTGCTGGCCGTACAGCTCCCGCAGGCCGCAGAATGGGCCACGCGGGCGCGATTGTCGCCGGCGGCAAAGGCGGCGCAGAAGATAAGATCGAAGCCATGAAAATGGCAGGTATTGTCGTCGCAGAGAGCCCCGCCAGCCTTGGCGAAGCTGTTTTGGCCGCGATCGACGCGTAATATGGGAGCGGCGGGTATGACGCTTAAACTCAAATTTGATGTTAGACGATCACGCCCCGCGCTTGAGCTCACCCACGGCGGCAAGGAAAGGCCCAGGGCCCTCCTTGCCGCGACACGTTCAAACCCTCTTTTTGTTCCTTACCAAGGTGTCATCCTATGACCGATCAGTCTGCAAACGATCAATTCCATGCCTCAAGCTTCATGCAGGGCCATAACGCGGAATATCTCGAGCAAATGCACGCCCGCTACAGCGCCGATCCGGTGTCAGTTGACGCGCAATGGGCTGATTTCTTTGCGGCAATGGGCGATGAAGACAGGGATGTGCGCGCCAAAGCCTCAGGCCCCTCTTGGGCACGCAGCGATTGGCCGCCCATGCCAATGGATGATCTCACATCCGCCTTTACCGGCGAATACCCAGCGGCAGCCGAGGCGCGCGATGCGGGCAAGAAAATCAGCAATAAGGCCGCTGAAACGGGCGTGTCATTAAATGAGGAGCAACTCAAACGCGCAGTGCTCGACGGTCTGCGCGCCCTGATGCTGATCCGTGCCTACCGTATTCGCGGCCATTTGGCGGCGGATTTGGATCCTTTGGGCATGCGCGAAGATGACCCCCGCCCCGAATTGGATCCAGCCAGCTATGGTTTCACCGAGGCCGATATGGACCGGCCGATCTTTCTCGATAATGTTTTGGGGCTGCAATTCGCCTCCATGCGNGAGATNTTGGAAATTGTTCGCCGCACCTATTGTGGCACTTTCGCCCTGCAATATATGCATATTTCTGACCCCGAAGAATCCTCCTGGCTCAAAGAGCGCATTGAAGGTTATGGCAAAGAAATCAGCTTCACCCGCGAGGGTCGCAAGGCGATTCTCAACAAATTGGTGGAGGCGGAGGGCTTCGAAAAATTCCTCCATGTCAAATACATGGGCACCAAACGCTTTGGGCTTGATGGCGGCGAAAGCCTCATTCCAGCGATGGAGCAAATCATCAAACGTGGCGGCGCCCTTGGCGTAAGAGACATCATCATTGGCATGCCCCACCGGGGCCGCCTGTCGGTGCTGGCCAATGTCATGGCCAAACCCTACCGGGCGATCTTTAACGAATTCCAAGGCGGCTCGTTCAAGCCTGAGGATGTGGATGGATCGGGCGATGTGAAATACCACCTCGGCGCCTCCTCTGATCGTGAATTTGATGGCAATTCTGTGCATTTGTCGCTCACCGCCAACCCCAGCCACCTTGAGGCCGTCAATCCGGTGGTCTTGGGCAAAGCGCGTGCGAAACAAGATCAAAATCACGACACAGAGCGTACCAGCGTTCTGCCGATCCTGCTGCATGGGGATGCCGCCTTTGCCGGTCAGGGTGTTGTGGCCGAAGGCTTTGGACTGTCGGGCCTGAAAGGGCATAAAACCGGCGGCACCATGCACATCGTGGTGAACAACCAAATCGGGTTCACCACCGCGCCGCATTTCAGCCGCTCCTCTCCCTATCCCACTGACATTGCTCTGATGGTCGAAGCCCCTATTTTCCACGTCAATGGCGATGATCCAGAGGCCGTGGTCCATGCCGCCCGCGTCGCCACGGAATTCCGTCAAAAATTCAAAAAAGACGTGGTTGTCGATATTATTTGCTATCGCCGCTTTGGTCATAACGAAGGCGATGAGCCGATGTTCACCAATCCGCTGATGTACAAAAAGATCAAAACGCAGAAAACCACCCTCACCCTCTACACCGAGCGGCTTGTGCGTGATGGCTTGATCCCAGAGGGCGAAATCGAAGATATGAAGGCCAGCTTTCAATCATTTTTGAATGCGGAATTTGAAGCGGGTAAGGACTATAAGCCCAATAAGGCCGATTGGCTCGATGGGCGCTGGTCGAAAATGAACCGCCACGGTGAAGAATACCAACGCGGCGCCACAGCCATGTCCGAAGAGACTTTTGACGACGTGTCCCGCACTCTTTGCCAGGTGCCCGAAGGCTTTCCAATCCATAAAACCGTGCAGCGCATGCTGGATGCCAAATCCAAAGCGCTGAGCAGCGGCGAAGGGATCGATTGGGCCACAGGCGAGGCTTTGGCCTTTGGCTCCTTGCTGACAGAGGGCCATCCGGTGCGCCTCGCCGGGCAAGACAGTACACGCGGCACCTTTAGCCACCGCCATTCTGGCCTGGTCAATCAGGATACCGAGGAGCGCTACTACCCGCTCAACAATATCCGTGAAGGACAGGGCCAGTATGAGGTCATCGATTCGATGCTTTCCGAATATGCGGTCTTGGGCTTTGAATATGGTTACAGCTTGGCCGAGCCCAATGCTTTGGTCATGTGGGAAGCGCAATTTGGTGATTTTGCCAATGGCGCGCAGATCATGTTTGATCAATTCATCTCCAGCGGGGAAAGCAAGTGGCTGCGCATGTCCGGTCTCACGATGCTGCTGCCCCATGGGTTTGAAGGCCAAGGCCCAGAGCACAGCTCCGCCCGCCTAGAGCGCTTTTTGCAAATGTGCGGCCATGACAATTGGATCGTCGCCAATTGCACCACCCCGGCCAATTATTTCCATATCTTGCGCCGGCAAATTCACCGCACCTTCCGAAAACCCTTGGTTCTCATGACGCCAAAATCTCTGTTGCGTCACAAGATGGCAGTGTCAAAGCGCGCAGAATTCACCACCGGATCCAGCTTTCACCGGGTGCTGTGGGATGATGCACAATATGGCAATTCCGAGACAAAGTTGGTTGCGGATAAAAAGATCAAACGTGTGGTGATCTGTTCGGGCAAAGTCTATTACGATCTGCTCGAAGAACGCGACGCGCGTGGCATAGAGGATATCTATCTGCTGCGGGTCGAGCAATTCTACCCTTTCCCCGCGATCTCAATGGTCAACGAATTGGAACGCTTCAAACAGGCAGAAATCGTCTGGTGCCAGGAAGAGCCGAAAAACCAGGGTGCCTGGACCTTTATTGAACCAAATATTGAATGGGTCCTCACGCGCATTGGTGCCAAATACAGCCGCCCGGCCTATGTCGGACGGGCCACCTCGGCCTCCCCTGCAACCGGGCTTGCCTCTATACACAAATCACAACAAGCCGCGCTCGTCGATGAAGCGCTTACGTTGAAAGGATAAAATCATGGCCACCGAAGTTCGTGTTCCCACTTTGGGCGAATCTGTGACCGAGGCCACTGTCGCGACCTGGTTCAAAAAACCTGGCGATCAAGTTGCCGTGGACGATATGCTCTGTGAGCTGGAAACTGACAAGGTCACCGTTGAAGTGCCCAGCCCCGTGGCGGGCACATTGGCGGAAATCGTTGCCGCGGAAGGCGCGACCGTCAGCACCGAAGCGCTATTGGCACAAATCAACGAGGGTGCCGCAGCCTCTGGACCCGCCACAGCCGCAGCCACGGCGACAGCCGCCAAGAGTGCACCTGCGCCAGCGGCGCAAACCGTCGCAGTGATGGTACCGGTCTTGGGCGAATCTGTCACGGAGGCCACAGTCTCGACCTGGTACAAAAAGCCAGGCGATACGGTGGCGCAGGATGAAATGCTCTGTGAATTGGAAACCGATAAGGTGAGTGTGGAAGTGCCCGCACCGGCCGCCGGTGTTTTGGGGCAAATCCTTGCCGCCGAAGGCAGCACCGTGCAAGCGGGCGGACAATTGGCTGTGATTGGCGGGGACATCTCCAGCAAGCCAGCCCCAGCGGAGGCCGCCGCCACCGCCGCTGGAAAAAGCCATGATGTCGAAGATGCCCCGTCGGCGAAAAAGCTTATGTCCGAGGCCGGCCTCAACCGAAATGATGTGACCGCAACAGGCAAAGATAACCGTGTGATGAAACAAGACGTTCAAAAAGCCCTCGCCGCAGCCGCGCCCCAGGCCGCTCCGATCCCGCCAGCCACGCCCATTCGCGCGGCGGTTCCTGCAGATGATGCCGCGCGCGAAGAGCGCGTGAAGATGACACGCCTGCGCCAAACCATTGCGCGGCGTCTCAAGGACAGCCAGAACACTGCGGCCATGTTGACCACTTACAATGAAGTCGACATGACAGAGGTCATGGCCCTGCGTAATGAATATAAAGATCTGTTTTTAAAGAAACATGGCGTAAAACTGGGCTTTATGTCTTTTTTCACAGTGGCCTGCTGCCATGCGCTGCGCGAGGTGCCAGAGGTCAACTCGGAAATTGATGGCACAGATATCGTGTATAAAAATTTCGTCCACATGGGCATCGCCGCAGGCACGCCAACCGGATTGGTGGTTCCGGTGATCCGCGATGCGGATTCCTTGTCCTTTGCCGAGATCGAAAAAGCCATTGCAGAAAAAGGCGCCCGCGCGCGTGATGGTAAATTGTCCATGGCGGAAATGCAGGGCGGCACCTTCACCATCTCCAACGGTGGTGTCTACGGCTCGCTGATGTCTTCGCCTATCCTCAACCCACCGCAATCGGGCATATTGGGCATGCATAAGATCCAAGACCGTCCGATGGCGATCAACGGTGAGGTGGTTATTCGCCCCATGATGTATCTGGCTTTGAGCTATGATCACCGGGTCGTGGACGGCAAGGGCGCCGTCACCTTCCTCGTGCGCGTCAAAGAAGCCTTAGAAGACCCGCGCCGCCTGTTGATGGATCTCTAATCCGGCAGAGATCCAACGTCACCGGCGGTGGCCATAGTGTTCATTTTGGACATTTGTCCGTTATGATCTTTGCCCGGCCTCACTTAGGTTGAGGTTGGGACAGAAAAACAACCATGGGCTCCCGGGCCCGCCCTGAAAATAAAGGACCTTTCTTATGGCTTCTTATGATGTAATTGTGATTGGCTCCGGCCCCGGTGGCTATGTCAGCGCTATTCGCTGCGCCCAGCTCGGTCTCAAAACCGCCTGTGTCGAGGGGCGTGACACGCTTGGGGGGACCTGCCTGAATGTCGGCTGTATCCCCTCCAAAGCCCTGCTACATGCCAGCCACCAATTGCATGAAGCGCAACATAATTTTGCCAAAATGGGTTTGATTGCCGAAGATCCCAAGGTCGATTGGGCGAAGATGCAGGGGTATAAAACCGAGGTGATTGACGGCAATACCAAGGGCATTGAGTTTCTATTCAAGAAAAACAAAATTGACTGGCTGAAAGGCTGGGGCAGCATTCCTGCGGCCGGTCAGGTCAAAGTTGGTGATGACATCCATCAGGCCAAACACATCATCATCGCTTCTGGCTCTGAACCCTCCAGCCTGCCCGGAATTGAAATTGATGAGAAAACCGTCGTGACATCAACAGGTGCCCTGGCGTTGGACAAAATTCCGAGCAAAATGGTGGTGATCGGCGCTGGTGTTATTGGATTGGAATTGGGATCTGTCTATGCGCGCCTGGGCACCGAGGTTGAGGTGATAGAATTTCTGGACGACATCACCCCCGGTATGGACGGTGAGGTGCAAAAAACCTTCCTCAGGATTCTCAAGAAACAAGGCCTCAAGTTCACCATGGGCGCAGCCGTGCAATCCGTTGCAGTGAAAAAAGGCAAAGCCACTGTGAGCTATGTCAAACGCAAAAAAGACACCACGCATGAGCTGGAGGCGGATGTGGTGCTTGTCGCCACGGGCCGGCGTCCCTACGTCGACGGCCTCGGATTGGACGCGCTTGGCGTCACCCTCACCGCGCGCGGTCAAATCCAAACCGATGCCCATTATGCAACCTCTGTTCCCGGCATTTATGCCATTGGCGACGCCATAACGGGCCCCATGCTGGCCCATAAGGCCGAAGATGAAGGCATGGCCGTGGCGGAAATCTTGGCAGGGCAAGCAGGCCATGTGAACTATGATGTAATCCCCGGTGTGATCTACACCCATCCAGAGGTCGCCACCGTTGGCCAAACCGAAGAGCAATTGAAAGAGGCAGGCCGAGCCTACAAGGCCGGCAAGTTTTCCTTCATGGGCAATGGCCGCGCAAAAGCAAATTTTGCGGCTGATGGCTTTGTGAAAATCCTAGCAGACGCAACAACCGATCGCATTCTTGGCGCGCATATCATCGGCCCAATGGCGGGAGATCTGATCCATGAGGTCTGCGTGGCAATGGAATTTGGCGCCGCCGCTGAAGATTTGGCGCGTACCTGCCACGCCCATCCCACCTATTCCGAAGCCGTGCGCGAGGCGGCTTTGGCCTGTGGCGATGGGGCAATTCACAGCTGAGCCAGGCCGCCGCCGTCACGCAATCTATCGTATTTTCAGGCCTGCGCCCATGGGTGCAGGTCTTTGCCAAGACCTCTGAATAACGCCCTTGCAATATGAAATGAGGGCAGCGCCGGCCTGGGCGGGCGCATATGTCTGGTGGTGAAATGACTGCAAACTTTGAGCAATAACCATACGTTCCAGCATACCCACATGGTGAATGCGCCTGCCGGGGGGCAGGCAGGCGCTGCCCGGTGTGGCCACCGGGCACAGTGTTTTAGCTTGGCAGTTGAGTTATGTAGAGGTCTTAGCGCGCCAACATGCGCAGCCCCTGGGTGACATCCGCCCGCACAGCCACCCGAAGGCCCGGTTCATCGCCAGCTTTCAAAGCCGCCAGAATGAGGCGGTGATGCATTGGCGGATCCTTGCGTTGCAACCGGCCATAGAGCGCCCGCATCGTTGGGCCCATTTGCAGCCACACTGTCTCGACCGTTGCCAGCATCGCCGGAGCCTGGGCCCGCAAGTAGAGCGTGCGGTGAAACTCGAGATTTGTCCGTATGTAAGTGACAGCATCCGCCTTCGCCACAGCCACAGAAATGGCGTTATTTATCGTTTGTAACCGCTCAACCAGAGCCATATGCGCCCGCGGCAAGGCCCGTGTGGCCAATTCCACCTCGATCAACGCCCGCAGAGCAGCAAGCTCCTCAATCCGGTCATTGGTCAGAGCCGGGGTTTGGAACCGCCCGCTCACCGAAATGCTCAGAGCCCCCTCTGCCGCCAGCCGCTTCAACGCCTCGCGCACCGGGGTCACAGAGACTCCGAATTCCTCGGCCACGCCCCGCAGGGTTATCGCCTGCCCCGGGCGCATTTCGCCGTACATGATCCGCATGCGCAATGTGCGGTAAAGCTGGTCATGTGCGGCCAGATAGCTGTCTTGCAATTTTTCTGCCATATGCATTTGTGATCACATTTGCCGCGCCTGTCAAACACCAATGGGCATGGCCAGCCCGCGCCGCGCCATAAGCACCATTTAGAACTGATAACGATGCAGATCTTCACCGTGGTGCTTAAGCCAGTCACGCTGCGCCTGATGGCACGGAAAGAGGCGCTCAACCAGCGCCCAAAAGGCGGCGGAGTGATTCATCTGTTCCAAATGCGCCACCTCATGGGCCGCCACATAGCGCAACACCTCAGGTGGGGCCATGATCAAGCGCCATGAGAAGTTCAAATTTCCCTGCGTTGAACAAGACCCCCATCTCGAGGTCGTGTCCCGCAGTGTCAGGCGCCCATAGGGCCGCCCGAGACGTTCGGAATAGTGATCAACCGCCTCTTGCAGCGCCAAGCGCGCTTGCAGCTTTAAAAAGGCTTTCACGCGCGCAGGCACCAAAGACTCGCGGCCAGGCACCAACAGTCGATCCCCGCTCAGCTCAACCTGCCGCCCCGCGCCCGGGGCTATGGTTAATAGGCGACCGGCAAAGGGCAGCTGACGGTCAAAACCCGCCTGGGCCACCCGGGGCAAATCGGCCAAATGCGCACGGATCCAAGATTCTTTTTCCAGAACAAAATTTTTCGCCTGCACCATCGGACAGGACAAAGGCAGACTGAGTGTCACCTGCCCTTTGAGCCGCGAGATCCGCAGAGACAGGCGGCTTGCCCGGCGCGATGGGCGCAAAAGCACCGTAATTTCAGGCCGGCCGGGCAGTATAATCTGCCGATCGGCCGTATTTGAGGGCAGATTCATCCACGACATCCACGAATTAATAGATTTCACCTTTGACACCGCCTCTTGTGTATGGCACTCGGCACAGATTGTCACCGATTGCGAGAGGGGAAAACCCATGCCGAACGAAGAATGGGGTACCAAACGTATTTGCCCCACCACAGGCAAGCGTTTTTACGACTTGAATAAAGATCCGATCATCAGCCCCTACACGGGCGAAACTGTTACGCTTGACGCAAATAAAGGTCGCACCATGGTGGCCGATGCGGAAGATGCACAGACAACAAAGATGAATGAAGCCGACACAGATGCCGATGAAGTGGTATTGGACGATGATGACGTCGATGTAGATTTGGGCGATGATGTGCTTGATGACGACGACGATGATACGGTTTCACTCGATGAAATCGCAGATGTCGCCACAGACGACGACGACAGCTAAATTTCTTTGCTTGGCGCGCTGATTTCCTCTTGATCCCGCGCCAAGCCTTGCCTAGACAGCAAGACATCAAAGGGCCCTTAGCTCAGCTGGGAGAGCGCCTGCATGGCATGCAGGAGGTCAGCGGTTCGATCCCGCTAGGGTCCACCATTTCCCCAAAAATTTAAGATGACCAATCGCGACCCAGCGATCATTCAGCCCGTTCAACCTCTAGGTTGAGCAAGGGTTTGTCGCCGATCACGCTCGGAAGAAAGACGATTACCCATGAGAGTGGGTACAGAGTTTCAAGTACCATTTGCGGCGTCAATATTTGATGGATATATTTGTGCCCCCTTTGAAGCCCGCACATCAAACCTTAATGCTTGCCTTTCATGGCTTTCCACGCCCAAACTTCCTGGCGGATACAATAGCTTTAACCGCTTGGGCCGTTGCTATTTACATTGACGATCATTTGGTTCTGTACAGAATTATCGAATACCCTGATCGCGGTGTTGTTTTGTTCATACAGTCCATTCGTCCAATGTTCTTGGTCTGCTTACTTTGGATGAGCTTTGAGCTCACGTTTACTAAGTCTGAGGCTCGTTAGCAGCATGGTAGACAGAAAACTAGATGACACAGAAATTGGAGCAATCCTAGAAGCCTTCTCTGAAAGTAGGGAGGCGAGAGCTCATGTAACAAATCAGAGTACAACTTTTAAGATTCTTTTAGCATTTTGTAATATATATGTTTTGGGTTTCTTAGTAATTTACATTCTCTTAAAGAATAACTTACTTCAACCGCTTGATGCCAATTTAATTACCGAGGATTTTCTCACTGTCTTCGATGGACGGGCTAATATTATGTTTTGGCTTTTAGTTCTGATTAATATGGGTGCGTATTTTAACATTGGATTTAAAATCATGTGCTTAATATCTATTATTTATATACTAAACGCCACGGCTGATAATTTTGTTGTTTTTGCTGGGTTGGTGAATTTTGATGATCGTTCGTACTTATCAGCTTTTTTGTTGTCCAGACCACTATTTTTTGTGGCGATTATTTGGATGGGTATAGTTTTCGATGCTGCGCTCGCAGATAATTGAGAAAATATGCACCAATGACCAAACTCTCAACCATCCCACATCACCAACTAAGCATAACCTGCGGCCTCTGTAAGCACCATACGCTTCTAGAGGTAGCTAACCTGATCGCTGTCGTAGGAGGCGATACGACAGCCCATGAGG
>JGI20158J14315_10003074_pt1 | contig 11224 bp, 9 predicted proteins | sample COG_08_FD_14315 | JGI IMG/M metagenome (IMG submission 14315)
GATCTTTGTCTTGCTGATTAATCAGCTCAGTATCAAATTGATCAAAATAGGTCTGATCATGTGATGAGAACTTATTGTCACTCATGAGGTAAATTTCCTAGTAGTAAGCTAACGGTTAAACAACAGGTTAACGTCCATGATTATTTAACCCTTATACCCTAATGGTGTTAGCAACACTGTGGAGGCTGATTTTCTCGTAGAAATAGATGAGAAAATTGACCGATAAAGCACCCTACTTAGACCAATAAAGAGTCCTTCTATGACCGTATTAGAGTCTGACTTAGCCAAAAATGTGCACTATACTGCTGGAAAGGGTTCAATACTCGCGATAATAAAAACATAACCAGTAACGGGGGCTTTTTAATGACCGACCCAACAAGCTTAAACAGAACAGCCAGAGACCAGGCAAAACAGTTAACTGGGCGGGTAGCTTGGCCAACGATATTGATGGGTCTTGTGGTCTTCTCAGCTTACTGGGTAATTCCTTACTTAGTAGCATTTGTTAATTTTAGCTTGTGGTTTGCCATCCCTATAATGGTAGTGCTTACCTATGCTGCTTACACCGTTTTGCACGAGTCAGTTCATGGATCAATTAGAGGTAAAAACAAATCTCTTCAGTGGTTGAACGATGGATTAGGGTACCTTTCTGGTAGTATTTTACTCACTCCTCTTACCGTACATCGCCCTGAGCACTTAAGTCATCATGCTAATACAAATCATGGTGACCGTGACCCGGACCAGTATTCAGCAGGCATCGTTGGTTCACCAAGAGAGATATTTCGTTCGGTTTGGGATGGAGTAGCCACCCAATATCGTTTTTATATGAGCACTCACTGGCAAAAGGCACCGGCTAGTAGGAATGCCATGCTAATACTCGAAATATTTTTAGGTATTGGACTCCGTGTTCTACCATTTGTAGTTCTTTTCAGTACTAATAATCCAGAGCTAACATCAGGCTGGTGGCGACTTGTAGTGCTTTTTTTGGTGTCAGGTTTTCTTGGCATTTATGTATTGGTATATCTATTTGCCTATATCGTCCACCGCCCTCATACAGAGACCGGACGATACCGTGATACTTCAACCATTGTCATCAAAGGCCCTCTCTCAAAAGTTGTTACCTTGTTTTGGGGTTACCAGAACTATCATTCTATTCACCATCTTTTCCCTAGCGTACCCTTCTTCCATTATCGTCGGCTGTTTGACGACATCAGTGGGATAATGGATGAGATGGGTGCGCCCATTTACCAGTTAACCTGGGCGGGATTACGGAAAATACGAGCGGCAGATTTGTAGTTCATAATTCCTTAGAGGAATTACCCTCAAAAGAGTCGTAACTTATCGTGCTACAGTTTTACAGTGATTGTTCTTAACCCAATGCTCGACATAATTCGGCGAGAATGACCAGCGGGGATTCATCCTTAAACCAGCGACATTTAGTGCCCTTGCAGTCCAATGATTGCAGGTATTAAAAATGGTGTAAGTGCCATGAGCCTCAAAAAAAACCTCGCCATTATCCTTAACCCGCACCTCTGTCGTCTGGTCAGCGACATCAAGTTTCAGGTACTCGCAGACAAAGTCCAATATAGCGTTCCTCTGCATAATGTCTAAATGAATTTCATAAAGCTTTCTTTTTTTTGGTATGTCATCAGGCACTTCATTGACACCCAGTATCCCCATAACTGCGGCTGTGGGTGAGAAAAGCGCTTTTACCCCCATCCATTTTGTCTGTTTAGAATTGCCGTAGTATGCATAGTCCCCCCAGCCTATCTGTAGCCAAGTAGCATCAGGAAAATAGGCTCCCAAGGCAGATATACGAGCATTCACCTCAGCACTGGGTAAAAGTAGATGGGTGTGTAGACCGTTATTAGTAAAGTAAAGGGAGGGCTCTTTCATGAACTGCTTATCTCCAGTAGCTACACATAAGACTTTCTAAGTTGTCGGTCATTGAACAACTTAATACTAACGTCCGAAAGTATCAAACGCCAACTGAACGACGCAGTAACGGATAAAACAGTAGCAAAGCGATAGCTCGAGCAACAATATAAATAATCATTGCACCCCAAAGACCTTGAACGCCAAATTGATCTGTTAGCGCCCACCAAGCGATAAGATAAACTGCGAAAGCGAACACAGCGGCATCTCGCATTTGCCGCGTAAAGGAAGCACCGATGAAAATGCCATCTAATTGAAAGGCTGCAAAAGAGAGCAACAACATAGAGTGCAGCTAAAGGGAGTAATGGATTGGCGGTAAGACGTACTGCACTTATATCAGTTAGTAACATCACAGCCATATCACCCAGCATCATAATCACCAGTGCCAACAGGATGGCAGTGATTAGGGCCAAGATAGTTGATCGTCGAACGGCGAGGTCAAAAATATCTCTGCGCTTTGCGCCGATGGCATTGCCCACTAGAGCTTCCACTACAAAAGCATATCCATCAAGGAAGAACGCTGAGAATGCGATTAATTGCAGTAATATATGGTTACTAGCTAGTAGAGTGTCGCCAAACTTCGCACTCTGGTTAACAAAGAAAGCGAAGGAAAACACCAAAATCAGCGTTCGCAGCATAATGTCTATATTTGAAGATGCAGTTTTTAGCAGCGCAGACCAGTCCATAATTTTTGCCTTTGGCCAGAATTCATCGCTCAAACCCTTGCGCTCATTCAAAGTGTTGAACACCAATGATCCGGCGAACACTACGGTTGTCCATTCGGCGATAACAGTACCTAAGGCTATGCCACTGGCGCCCCAGCCCAAGATGCCGGCGAACCAGATATCTAATAGAATATTTAGGCCATTCAAAAACAGTTGAACGACTAACAGGGTCCTGCTCTTACCCAAGCCAATTAAAAGTCCCATCAAGGCAAAGGTAGTCAGTGTGGCGGGGGCACCCCAGATGCGGATATTAAAATATTCTTTGGCAACAGTCTCAACTTGGGCGCTTCCATCTAGCAGAGAAAATGCAGCCAACTCGATGGGCCATTGGATCATAATTAAAGCCACACCAAGACAGACTGCAATCAGTAGGGCTCTGCCGAGTACTGCTCTAACTTCTTGCTCATCTCCAGCGCCGGAAGCTTGGGCAGCAAAACCTGTAGTGCCCATTCTTAAAAAGCCAAAGCTCCAATAGACAAAAGAAAAAATCAACGCGCCAAAAGCGATAGCACCGAGGTCTTCGACATTGCCGACATTGCCGATGACAGCCGTATCTACAAGCCCCAATAATGGGACTGACGCATTAGCCAAAATGATCGGCCATGCTTTTTGCAAAAGATATCGATAACTGATGGAGTCGGGGATTTGCATTTATTTAAACTAATTCAATAGTGGCCTGTTAAAAGGGTGGGCGCTTGCATTTTGCCTACTCAGATTACAGGGTTTAAAGTAACTACGATAGCCTCAGATGGTACTAGGTGCGCTTGCAACCTGGGAAGGTGCACAACATTTCGAACACCAAGTTGGCTGCCAACAGGGCGGTGTTCCCTGTTGTATCGTAGGGAGGTGAAACCTCCACTAGATCCGCGCCAACCATATTAAGCCCCCAGCAGCCCCGCACAATCTCAATGCCTTGGGTACTTGTTAACCCACCGGGCTCTGGAGTTCCTGTTCCCGGAGCCACTGAGGGGTCTAAACCGTCGATATCAAAAGAAAGATAAGCGGGAGTATCAGGACCAATCGTTGCTCTAATATCATCCATAAGTGGGGCAAGAGATTTGTACCAGCACTCTTCAGCTTGAATCACTCGAACGCCTTGGTTACTCGCCCAGTCAAAGTCCTCTGCTGAGTAGCCTGTGGTTCTGAGACCGATCTGGAACATTTTATTGCAATTCACTAATCCTTCTTCAATAGCTCGTCTGAATACAGTGCCATGGGCTACTTTTTCCCCAAACATCATATCGTTAGTGTCAGCATGAGCATCAACATGAATAAGGGCCACAGGACCATGTTTTTTTGCAATTGAGCGCAACAGAGGCAAGGTCATTGTGTGGTCGCCACCAAAAGAAACCGGTTTAGCGCCATGGCTGATGACATCGTCAGCAAACTTTTCAATGATGTCGATAGATTTGAGCAAATTAAAGGTATTTAAAGGCACATCCCCCACATCAGCGACCTGAAAAGAATCAAAAGGCGCAGCTTTCGTATACATGCCGTAAGGTCTAACCATCACCGATTCACAACGAATTTCGCGGGGGCCAAAGCGAGTGCCGCCGCGGTTACTGGTACCTATGTCCAGTGGAATTCCGAGCAGTGCAATATCTAGGTTTTCAGCATTTGCATGTACCGGCAGTCGAAACATGGACGCTATACCCGCAAAACGGGGCATCTCATTCCCACCTAGGGGCTGGTTAGTCTTTTTATTGCTCATGATTGTTCTCCCTCGGCCCGGCTTTTGAGCCTATATTGCTGTATCCGGACATCTTAAAACATTATGGGCCAAATCTCTAAATCCATTGGCATTGCGCTAGTACAGAGGTCTTAGATTAGATGCTTTGCCACGCTAGCAACCCTATACCTAAGCGGGGGTATTGCAAAGGCCGTGAAAGTTAATTTATTTTAGCTAATATTCAGCTATGCTACTGCCGTGTGCAAAGGCACCCTAGATAAATACGTGTGACTAATACTGACAGATACCGGAAAAACTAATGAAACTAAATTTAACAGATAACGGCTTAATCACTCACCAAGCTCATATCAATGGAGTTTGGGTAGATGCTGATAACGGCGAGACCCTTGATGTGACTAATCCAGCAACGGGGGAAGTGATTTCATCGGTAGTCAAATGTGGTACTGCTGAAACTCGACGAATGATCGAAGCAGCAGCTGTTGCGCAAAAATCATGGTCAGAAACCACAGCCAAGGAGCGAGCGGCACTATTGCGCCGGTGGTTTACGCTGATTATGGAAAACCAAGAAGATCTTGCTCAGATTTTAACTGCTGAGCAGGGCAAGCCTCTAGCTGAAGCTCGAGGCGAGATTGCCTATGGAGCCAATTATATTGAATGGTTTGGTGAAGAGTCCAAACGTGTCTATGGCGATACTATTCCGCAGCCATCCAATGACAAGCGAGTCATGGTTATTAAACAGCCGGTAGGGGTTGTGGCCTGTATCACACCTTGGAATTTCCCCAATGCGATGCTCACGCGAAAAATAGCTCCTGCAATCGCCGCGGGTTGCTCTGTTGTGGTTAAGCCCGCTAATGCCACACCCTTGTCGGCTTTAGCACTGATGGTGCTGGCTGAGCGTGCAGGGTTTCCGCCAGGGCTGATGAATATTCTCACTGGACGTACCTCAGAGATTGGTGCTGAGATCACCAGCAACCCGTTGGTTCGTAAGGTGACCTTTACAGGGTCAACCCCAGTGGGCAAGCAATTAATGGCAGAGTGTGCTGCAACTGTTAAACGCACGTCTATGGAGCTAGGGGGTAACGCACCCTTTATTGTCTTTGATGACGCGGACATTGACTCCGCAGTAACTGGCGCCATGATTTCTAAGTACCGTAACGCCGGTCAAACCTGTGTTTGCTCCAACCGAATATTAGTGCAATCGTCTATAGCAGAAGAATTTACCACCAAGTTTACAGCGGCGGTTAAAGACTTGGCTATGGGCAATGGTGCAGAAGATGGAGTAGTGGTTGGGCCATTAATTGACCAAAAAGCGGCAGTAAGTGTCTGTGAGTTTATTGATGATGCTGTGACTAAGGGAGCGGTTGTACAAGCCGGTGGAGGAATGAGCGCACTAGGTGAATGTTTTGTCGAGCCTACTATCTTGACCAATGTTTCCAGAGACATGCGTGTATTCTCCGAAGAAATTTTTGGCCCAGTGGCGCCGATATTTAGTTTTGACACAGAAGAGCAGGCCATTGAGATGGCAAACGACACCGAGTTTGGTTTAGCAGCTTATTTCTATTCCAGAGATATCGGCCGTGTTTACCGAGTAGCTGAAAAGCTTGAATACGGCATCGTCGGTATTAACGAAGGTATTATTTCTAACGAAATGGCACCCTTTGGTGGTGTCAAAGAGTCCGGCGGTGGCCGTGAAGGATCAAAGTACGGCATGGACGATTATCTAGATATAAAATACATGTGTATTGGCGGTATTGACCAATAATAAAACAATAACAACGGGAAACAATCATGACGCACCTTATTTACCCCACAACTAACTTCAAGGCCATTGAGCAGGTTACCGTAGAGCGCGGCGAAGGTTGCTATGTTTGGGATAACCACGGCAATAAATACCTTGAAGGCCTTGCAGGTCTTTGGTGCACAGCGCTGGGTTATGGCAACCAAGAGGTTATAGCCACAGCTGCTGAGCAGATGAGCAAGTTAACCTTTAGCCATATGTTTGGAGGTAAGACCCACCAGGTTGCGATTGATTTGGCCGACAAGCTCGCTGAAATGATTCCTATGGCTGACTCGGTCATCTCTTTTGGTAACTCTGGCAGTGATGCTAACGACACCCACATTAAATTATTGCGTTATTACCATGAAGCCATAGGTAAGCCCGAGCGACGCAAAATTATATCCCGCGAGCGCTCCTACCACGGCGTCACTGTGGCGGCAGCCTCCTTAACCGGCCTGCCAGTGACACAAAATCACTTCGACCTGCCGGTGGATGCTCTTGGTATTTTGCGTACTGACCATCCCCATTATTATCGTGGCAAGCAAGGTGAAGAAACCGAAGATGAGTTCGTCGATCGCATTGTGGGTAATCTTGAAGCCATGATTGTGGCAGAGGGGCCTGAAACTATCGCCGCTTTTATTGCTGAGCCCATTACCGGTGCCAGTGGCGTTATCGTGCCGCCCGCGGGTTATTACCAAAAAGTTCAAGCGGTGCTTAATCGCTATGACATCATGTTTTGGGCAGATGAAGTGATCACTGGCTTTGGCCGCACCGGCAGTGACTTTGGTTGCAATACCATGGGCATTGAATCACCAGATATGATGACTTTTGCCAAGCAATTGTCTTCTGCTTATATGCCTATTAGTGCATCTGCCATACGTCGCGACATGTACGATGCCATGATCGATCAAACAGCCAATGCAGGTGCTTTCGGACATGGTTATACCTACTCAGGGCATCCAGTAGCCTGTGCGGTGGCGTTAAAAGTATTAGAGATTTACCAGCGCGATCAAGTTTTTGAAAAGGCCGCCAAAACAGGTGCTTACTTGCAACAGCGTCTGGCTAGTTTTGTTGATCATCCCTTGGTGGGTGAGGTACGTGGCAGTGGTTTGCTCGGTGCTCTTGAATTAGTGGCCAACAAAGAAACAGGAGAAGCCTTTGTAGGTGGAGCAGTGGGTGGCTACGCGCAGAAGATGGCTCAAGATAATGGTTTGTTGATTCGTGCAGTGGCAGGTTCTAGTTTAGGCATCTGCCCACCGTTAATTATCACTGAGCAACAGATTGATGAAATGGTTGGTAAATTATCCAAAGCATTAGATGCCACTTTAGAGCATTGCACCAAACAGGGACTTCTAACGTAACTATTTCACACTTTAAAACTATTTATCGATGCCAATAGTCAATTCACATTACTATTGGCTCTATCGAAAATTGGGAAATGATTATGTTAATAAAGCGCACGAATCGCAGTGACTCGAAAGAATCTGACGTAACAGATGAGAAAATTTATCTAAATCGTCGAGAAATCGTCAAGAACATGGGGTTTCTAGGTGCCGGAACCCTACTTAGCACCAGTGCTGCAGCGAGCGTGTTTGATCTTTTTGGCGACGACACACCGCCAGCACTATTCAAACAGACCAACCTTGAGTTTACCCCTGATAAACCTTTTGCCGAAGAGCTAACCCCTGAGGAAAAGACTATCACTCATAACAACTTTTACGAGTTTGGTGCTCAAAAGAACCAGCCCGCAGAGTTGGGTCAGGGATTTAAAGTAGACCCCTGGCAACTTAAAATTTCCGGTGAGGTGGAAAAGCCTTTTACTCTAGATTATGACGATCTTTACTCATCTTTTGATCTAGAAGAACGCATTTACCGGCTGCGCTGTGTTGAGGCGTGGTCAATGGTGGTGCCGTGGATTGGCTTCTCATTAGCTGACTTAGTTAAAAGGGCTAAGCCTACCTCCAAAGCCAATTACTTGGCGTTTGAAACCCTCTACGATCCAAAGCAGATGCCGGGCCAGAGAAATCGTCGACTGGGGGGTGGCATAGACTACCCGTACCTAGAAGGTCTAAGAATAGACGAGGCAATGAATCCTCTAGCGTTAATGAGTGTTGGCCTTTACGGTAAAACCCTACCACCACAAAACGGTGCGCCCATTCGTCTAGTGGTCCCCTGGAAATACGGGTTTAAAAGCATCAAGTCTATTGTGGGTATTAAGTTTGTTGAAAAACAGCCATCAACAACCTGGAATATTTTAGCGGCTAATGAATACGGCTTTTATGCCAACGTAAACCCCGAGGTAGACCATCCTCGTTGGAGCCAGGCCAGCGAGCGACGCATTACAACAGGCGGTATTTTTGCTCAGAACCGTATTGCCACATTGCCCTTTAATGGTTATGGCGATCAGGTTGCTGGGCTCTATAAAGGAATGAATCTGAGGAAGTTTTACTAACCCAACTGACCTTATGGCGATTACTGTCTCTCAAAAGGCTATTCCCTATCTTAAAGCGCTGGTGCACCTTGCAGCCCTTTACCCTATAGTAAATTTGTACTATCAGGCCATTAACGATCGTCTTGGGGCTGACCCTGTTGAGGCCGTTATACACTTCACAGGTATTGGCGCGATTAATTTATTGCTGCTGAGTTTATCAATATCGCCGGCCGCTAAATTTTTTAAAATTGGCGCTTTAATACACTTTCGACGCATGATTGGGCTCTACGCTTTTGTCTATGCTTTGTGCCACATACTCAACTTTTTGTCTTTTGAAGTGCAGTTTGACCTGCGGTTATTTATAGACGAAATATTTGAGCGCCCTTACATCACCGTGGGTATGACAGCCTTTTTGTTTTTAACCGCTTTGGCAGTTACCTCCATGGCTAAAATACGCCGCAAAATGAAGAAAAACTGGCAGAAACTGCACAACTTTACCTATCTCATCGTCTTGCTAGGGGTGGTTCACTTTTACTGGTCAGTTAAATCTGAGATTATTGAGCCCCTGATATACTTTGCACTCTATGTGATGCTCATGGGGTTTAGGCATCAAAAAGTACGCGGCTGGATCAAAAAAAGGCGACCTCAATGACCAACTACACAGGTTATCGGCCAGTGATTGAGCGTATAGCCTCATAGCTGGGCTTAAGTTGACCATACATCTTCTTGTATACTTTTTGATACAGCTGTTATAAAGCACACTGTTGGCCTCTATGGGTGCAAAGTTTTCTCCGTCATGGGTCATTTGTTCAACGGCGGTAACGAAATCTGGGTATATGCCTACGCCGACGGCGCCCGCGATAGCCGCGCCCAAAGAAGAAGTTTCAAAAGTATGAGGTCGAAAGACTGTCATGCCGAAAATATCAGCGGTAATTTGCATGATCTGATCGCTTTGTGATCCTCCTCCGGAAACGACCAATCTTGTGATCTTCGTTTTGCTGCGCTTTTCGAGTAATTCTTTTGCTTCTCGGAGGGCATAAGTGAGTCCTTCGATCATGGCGCGGTAGAGATGTGCTCGGGTATGCTCTTCGTTGAACCCAATCACAGCTCCTCGAGTTTCTGGCCCATCGCCATTTGAGGGAGACCAGTAGGGCTGTAACATAAGACCTTGGCTACCCGCTGGTACCTTGGCAAGTAATTCATCGAATAGTGATTCTGGCGAAACCTTTTGATCAGCAGCTACTCGCTCTTCGTGGAGGCCGAATTCTTTTTTAAACCAACTGACCATCCAATAACCTCGCTGGACCATCATCTCAATGTTAAAAGTTTTTGGAATCACGCCGGGGTAGGCGGGGTAAAAGGGAATAGCTTCAATATATTTATCAGAGGCAATATTGAGGGTGGCTAAACTACCATAGCTTAAACTTCCTGTCTGGCTGTCAATGCAACCCGTTCCTAGCACCTCGCAGGCTTTGTCAGATCCACTGGCAATCAGAGGTAGCCCGTTGGGTATGCCGGTTTCTGTTGCTGCTTGTAGGGTTATTCTGCCCAGTTCGGCGCCGGCGGGTAAAACCTCGGGCAACATCTCTTGGGTTATTGGCATGGCGCGCCATTTCCAGTCTCTTTTGTCTGCCCATTGTTGGGTTTTGTAGTCAAAGGGCAAAAAACCAACGGTACTGGCTATGGCATCTTTGTATTCGCCAGTTAGCTTGTAGTTGTGATAGCCAGAGAGCAGTACAAATTTGTGCACTTTGTCCCAAATGTTAGGCTCGTTTTGCGCTATCCAGTTAGCTTCGGCCTGTTTGTGCATTAGGTCTGCTAATGGTTTTGCTCCGACTAGGGTAAATAGAGCCGATTCTAGCGCACCCAGTGCTGGCTTGGTTTCTACTTGTCTTTGGTCTAGCCAACTAATGGCTGGGCGCAATGGTTGGTTGTCTGCACCCATAGCTATAGCAGTTGCTCTTTGGGTAGTGACAGAGACCGCCGCAATAGATTCTTTGGGTATCGGCAATAGCGGCCAAAGTGCTTGGCATGCTTTGCACAGGGCATCCCAAAAATAGTCTGCGTGCTGTTCTGCCCAACCGGGTTGGTCTGAAAAGTACGGCTCTATGTCAATCTTACTTTTAGCGATGAGTTGACCTTGAGCGTCAAAAATAATGGCTCTGACACTTTGGGTGCCGTTGTCGATACTCAAAAAGTACTGTTGATTATCCATATTGACCTACTCTTAGGAGGTTTGCGGCAAGTTATAGTAATTTTGCCAAATGGCTTTGTAACGGTTGACTTCAGTGTCCCATTGTTCGCTATTCCATTGCCGCTCACTTTTAAATAGTGTCTCTAAAACTGGGTAAAGTTCGGCACCGCCGTTGGCAAGGCACATACCTAAGCGGGTTCTTCGTAACAACAAATCGTCTAAGTGCTGTACTCCTTCATATCTGATCGCCCAGCGACACTCTGCCAGAGAAAAATCAGTGTCACCGATGCTAGCATAGTCCTCGCTTGTGCTTTCTGTTAACAGAGTTTGGGCAGCAGCACCATAGCGCCCTAACAAACGCTGTGCCCAGTTGGGGTTTTCAGGTAGCAGGGCATTTGGGCTAATACTGGGGGTGACGAACATTCTGTCATCATTAAATTCTTTAGGCGTTGGCAGCATATCTTGCGCTGCTGTA
>JGI20158J14315_10003077_pt1 | contig 11219 bp, 8 predicted proteins | sample COG_08_FD_14315 | JGI IMG/M metagenome (IMG submission 14315)
AAATATTCCCATACAAAATGTGGAATTCTCTTTTGTGCTCTTTTTTTAAGATCTGATACGGCAGGAAATTTTGAATGATAGTCCATAGGCTCTTTTTTCCTTATTTGTTAAAAAAGTCCAGAAAAATAATAGGAACAAAATAAGAACGGGCTTTAACTTAAGGTTTTATACCTGTATTAGATCAATCTAACATAAAAAGAGGAATTAAGACATTGCGTAAAGATCAGGACCTCTTAGAGCCTCTACTGCCGCCGTATATAAGAGAACTCAATGAGCCTCAAAAAGAAGCAGTCCTGAGCCTAATAGGGCCAGTTTTAATGCTTGCTGGAGCAGGCACGGGTAAAACCAAAGCATTGACCGCCAGATTTGTGCATTTGTTAAAAACTGGTAGTGCTCACCCTAATGAGATTTTTGCAGTTACCTTTACTAATAAAGCTGCATTTGAAATGAAAAATAGAGTTGGTGACTTATTAGGCCGGAATGTGGAAGGCTTTAAGTGGTTGGGAACCTTCCATTCAGTATGTGCTCGTTTCCTACGTAAACATGCGGAACTTGCAGGTTTAGAGCCAAATTTTACTATTTTAGATACTGATGATCAGTTAAGGATTTTCAAACAACTGATTCAAGCTGANANTATTGATGAAAAAAATTGGCCAGCTCGCTTATTAGCCTCAACNATAGATAATTGGAAGAATAGAGCATTTACGCCNGAAAACTTACCGATGTCTGAAAACGATAAGTATGATGGTCTAGGACGATCTTTATACGCCCAGTATCAAGATCGTTTAACGAGACTCAATGCTTGTGATTTTGGAGATTTATTACTTAAGGTCGTAACCTTACTACAAGCGAATAAAGACTTACTTCAAAGGTATCAGAAACTATTTAAATATATCTTAGTTGATGAGTATCAGGATACTAACGTGGTTCAGTACTTACTCTTGAGACTGCTGGCTGCAGGACACCAAAATATCTGTTGTGTTGGGGATGATGACCAATCTATCTACGGTTGGCGTGGAGCAGAAGTAGGAAATATTTTGCGGTTTGAGAGTGATTTTAAAAATGCAAAAATAATTCGTTTAGAGCAAAACTATAGATCAACTGAATACATTTTGGCAGCCGCAACTGGAGTGATAAGTGCAAATAAAAATCGTTTAGGTAAAACATTATGGACAAGCTCTAAGGGAGGGGAACGCGTTCGATTGATAGGTCACTGGGATGGAGGTGAAGAGGCTATTTGGATCAGTGATGAAATTGAGGCAATGCAAGTAGGCACTAGGGGTCTAAGGAAATATAATTTAAGTGAAGTGTCAATTTTGGTTAGGGCATCTCATCAAATGAGAGCGTTTGAAGATAGGTTTTTAAAGACAGGTTTGCCTTATAGGGTAATTGGAGGTCCTCGATTTTATGAGCGATTAGAAGTTAGAGATGCCATCGCCTATTTCAGGTTATTAGTATCTTCGAGAGATGATCTTGCCTTTGACAGAATTATTAATACTCCCAAAAGGGGTTTGGGTGATAGTGCTCAACAGAAAATTCGAGAAAACTCACGGGTAGCTGACAAATCTCTACTAGATGGAGCAAGAGAATGCTTGTTATCAAATAAAATATCAGGAAAGGGTGCAACCCAGTTAAGGCTACTTTTAGATACCCTGGATAGATTGCGTAAGATGTACATTCAAGGGACAATTTCTCATATCGAAATGGCTGAACAAATATTAGAGGAGTCAGGTTACACGAGAATGTGGATGAGTTTACAGGATAAGACACCAGATGCTGGTGGTAGGTTAGAGAATTTGAAAGAGTTAATAAAGGGGTTGGAAGAATTTGAGAATATGGAGGGTTTTCTTGAGCATATAGCTTTGGTTATGGAAAATAGTACGGACAATGAAGTTGAAAAAGTTAGCATAATGACCCTACATGCTGCTAAAGGGTTAGAGTTTCCTGCTGTCTTTCTACCTGGTTGGGAGGATGGATTGTTCCCTTCGCAACGTTCAATGGATGAAAGTGGTGTGAAAGGCTTGGAAGAAGAGAGAAGGCTTGCATACGTTGGTATCACTCGAGCAGAGGAGCTTTGTACCATTTCATTTGTTGGTAGCCGGCAGGTTTACGGGCAGTGGCAGTCAGCTATTCCTTCACGATTTATTGATAATATCCCAGTAGAGTATATCGAGAACTTAACTTTACCAGGCCTATACGGTTATCAGTTGGATGAGAGGATTAATCAAGACATTGATAACGCTGCTACTTTGTCTGATGACATTCAATCACGAGCGGCGATGGCTGATGTGTATCAATCTCCAGGGTGGAGGAGGCTTCAAAACTCTAAAAAAACCCATAAAGATCCTAAAGTTGAAATTAAGAGTTCTNTAACAGATGCAGAGATACTTAGTGNGAGATTTTTNGTGGATGATAAGGTTTTTCACCAAAAATTTGGTTATGGAGTTATCCTAGCTTTAGACGGTGGAAATGCTGATGTGTTTTTTGAAAAAGCCGGAGAAAAAAAATTAAGAGCCCCGATTGAGAAATATTTAATTTTGGCAGATTCTCTAGATGAGTTATAAAAATTTTTGTGGCGGTGCAGGGAGGAATGCACCGCCACCTTAAAAACCAGAAAACATAAGGGAGGAATAATGTCGTCTATAGCTTTAATAAGTCACTATAGTTTTTTGAGGTTATGTAGACAATAATTATTAAAGCATTTCTGATATGCAAAAAACACATATCAATTACCACAACTTGTGCTAAAGAACTTTTATTTGGAGTAAAATTAATGAATTCATTGCAAAACAAAGTCTTGGACTGTTTGTCTTCTATTGAGGTTCCTGGAGGATCTAATTTAATTTCTAGAGATTTAATACGAGCTTTAGAAATCAAAGATGGAGTTGTACGTTTTGTGATTGAGATAGATAACTCTGAAGCTGAGCTATTTAATCCTATCGTTAAAAATACCCAAAGGGTTTTAGAAGCAATTGATGGTGTTTCCAAGGCTTCTATAGTTTTGACATCTCAACGAGACGTAAGTGAGACAAGTTCGAATTCTCGACCTCCAGATTTAAAAATTGGCAAACATCCTGATCAAAGAGTGGAATCCATGAAGCCAGATAGTATACGACACATTATAGCAGTTGGTTCTGGAAAAGGAGGTGTTGGAAAATCCACTGTATCAGTAAATCTAGCAGTTTCCCTTGCTAAAAAAGGTGTGCGAGTTGGTTTGCTGGATGCGGATATTTATGGTCCGTCACAACCCAAAATGCTTGGGTTGACTGGAAGACCAGACTCTCCAGATGGAAAAACTATTATTCCTTTATCGGCATTTGGAGTTGTTGTAATGTCTATTGGTTTTATGGTTGACCCCTCTAAGGCGATAGTTTGGCGTGGGCCCATGTTACAGGGAGCTCTTCAGCAGATGTTAGGTCAGGTTCAGTGGGGGGATTTGGATGTGCTAATAGTTGATCTTCCTCCTGGAACTGGGGATGTTCAGCTTAGCCTTTGCCAAAAAGCAGAACTTAGTGGAGCAATCATAGTTTCCACACCGCAAGATGTGTCATTGATAGATGCCAAAAAGGCTATTGATATGCTTAATGGTCTCAAGGTGCCAGTGCTTGGGTTAATAGAAAACATGTCCAATTATATTTGTCCAAAGTGCGGGCATGAGGCAGAAATTTTTGGACATGGGGGTGTGCGTGCAGAAGCATCTAAAATGGGGTTACCGTTTTGGGGGGAAATTCCTTTAGATCTGGAAATTAGATTGTCTGGAGATGCCGGAAAGCCAGTTGCTACTGGAGATGGATCAACTTCTGATCCGTACGCCTCGATTGCACAGAAGCTTATTGACAGCGTCATTTCAAATTAACTTAATAGTTAAGTTGATTTAAGTTTTAAATTATATGAACGAATCATAAAGGTTTTTTTTAATAAATCTTAAAATTTTGTCTTATTTAGAAATTTTTTCTAATCTTGGTAATTATTTAGGAAATTTATATTACTAAATATAGATGTGTTTTTATATATAGGCACAATATATAGATATATTAGTTAATTAAATTTTTTTTTACTTAAAATGGGATAGATTCCCATAAAGTGGTATTGATTTCCGTCTAATCCCGTGTATATTTAACTCACGATAAACGAGGGTTAAATAAAATAGGGGCATCTAAGAACCCCAATAGGCGACCATAAAGGTTTCATACAGGCTCCCATTTTATCGTGAACTAGTTTGAACCTGCGCAAGCAGACATCCCCCCAGGTGGTGCGGGTCAAACACCTCCAAAAGAGGAATTCAGCGGATTGGGTTATGGCAGTGACCCAACCGCTGTTTCTTTAGCGTATCGGATAAAGGAGCTTACTAGATTTGACAGATAGATTTAGAGGCGAAGGGATACATAAGGTCGATGGGAAAGGCCGCGTATCGATTCCAGTACTCTTTCGACGAGTTCTTGAGTCTGGTGATCCGGATTGGACGGAAGGTCTAAATCCAAATGCTGTGATAGTATATGGAGGCATAACCCAAAAATATTTGGAAGTGTATACTCAGAAAGCTATTAATGAGGTTGATTCAAAAATCTCTCATTTACCGCGAGGTTCAAAGGAACGTCGTGCCTTGGAGCATATTTTTAACGGGCAAGCTCTTCCGACTCAACCTGACGAATCTGGACGATTGGTGATACCTCTACGCTTACGAGAGAAAGTTGGAATTACTAACGAAGCACATTTTTCTGCAACCGGAGACACATTCCAAATTTGGTCACCTGAATCATCTTATGAGCAAGCTAAGTCAATTGAGAACTGGTTAACAGAGCAAGGTAATGATTTTGATCCTCTAGTTTTATTAAGTTCTGGGTTCCAATAAAGATATTAAAGAAAAAATGGATTAAGAAATGGAAAGTATGGCCTGCAATTCCAATCAAAAGGCACAGCATACTCCGGTTCTGATTAATACTATTGTGAACAACATCCAACCACAAGGAACTTGGATAGATGGGACTTTTGGTGCTGGGGGCTATAGCCGTGCCTTACTGGAAAGTGGGGCCGTAAAGGTTTTTGGGATCGATAAAGACCCCAATGTAATTAAGCTTTCGCAGGATTTGTCCGAAGAGTTTTCGGGACGGTTTTCTTTTTTTTTAGGAAAATTTTCTAAAGTTGAAGAATTTGTAGATAAGGCCATTGTAGATGGCGTCATTTTTGATCTTGGGGTCTCATCCATGCAATTAGATCAGGCCAAACGTGGATTTTCGTTTAGACATGATGGGCCACTAGATATGCGTATGGGCGAAGGGGGTCTTTCTGCGGCGGATATAGTAAATAGTTTTGAAGAAGAAGAGATCGCTGATATTCTTTTTCAATATGGAGAAGAAAAATCTTCAAGGTTGATTGCAAAAAAAATAGTTTCAGCGCGACCAATAACGTCCACTCTAAGTTTATCAACTATAATACATGGTTGCTTTAATAATCGAACTGATACTAAGACTCATCCAGCGACAAAATCATTCCAGGCCTTACGCATTGCAGTAAATGATGAGTTAGCCGAGCTTGTTCGTGGATTAGAGGCTGCTGAACGGATACTGAAGCCGGGTGGAGAGCTAGTGGTTGTTACCTTTCACTCATTAGAGGACCGAATTGTAAAGAAGTTTCTTCGTTCTAGGTCAATTGGTAAAGGAAATGCTAATAGACATTCCCCCACATCTGAAAATGTTTCTCCAAGCTTTATACTGAAGAGCTCTAAACCTTATTTAGTAAAAGATAACGAACGACAGTCCAACCCTCGATCACGCTCTGCAAAACTTAGAATAGCTATACGATCGGACGCAGACCCATTCTCTCCCCAAAGAAAAAAATTAGGTCTCCCAAAGTTAGCTATGAAAAGTTTAACATTATGAGGTTAATATTTTATAGTTTCTCACTTATTTTGGTTATGTCCCTTGCTTATTTAGCAAATCTAGAGAGTGTAAAAACAAAGGCTACAATGCATAGTGCGAATCTTTTACGAACAGAAGTAGATGAATTAAAAGAGGAATTAAATATTTTAAATGCAGAATGGGCCTTATTGAATCGTCCAGATAGATTAACTGACTTAGTTAAGTGGCATTATAGGGAGCTGAAGTTAATGCCAATTTCTATAAAGAATTTCAAATCAATTAAATCTGTAGAACTTTCCAAACCTTCAAACAGAAAGGAATAATAATGTCAAAATTTGAATTATTTGTTCTGACTGGAGAAGATGGATGATTCGAGTTCCTTTACGTCCTTTGGCACATATTCTAGCTGTTAGAAGTTCTGGAGGTAATCCCGATGATATTGAAAAACAGAATGTTAACCAACGATATATTGCCTATACTGACTTGACTCAAAAACGAGCTGAAAGACGGCTATTTTTTGTAGGTATAATGTTTTTAATAAGCTTTGTATTAGTTTGTGCTAGAATGACTGTTTTGGCCTCCTCTGAGGTATCTTCTGTATTAACTGAGGTTAGTCCCTCAAATCTTATATCGCAGAGATCAAACATACTTGATCGAAATGGCAATATTCTAGCAACCAATTTACCTACATTCGCCTTGTATGCGAGGCCTCAAGTTATGATTCGACCACAGCTTGCAGTAAAAAAATTAATTAAGATTTTTCCAGATTTAAATGCAAAGAAGATGTTAATTGATTTCACTGGACAGAAGACTTTTCTCTGGGTGAAAGATAAACTAAGCCCAGAGCAACGGCAGGCTGTGCACGAGATTGGCGAACCAGGTTTAATGTACGGACCAAGAGAGATGCGACTTTATCCTAATGGAAGATTTGCAAGCCATGTATTAGGAGGCACAAGATTTAACAACCAGAGTGCAACAAATGCGGATATGGTTGGTAACGCGGGTGTGGAAGCAACATTTAATAACTATTTAAGCGATAGGGCTGACGAGGGGAAAGCACTTCAGCTAAGTTTAGATTTAAGTGTACAGGCTGCTGTCGAAAATATTTTAGGTGGATCAATGAATATAATGCGGGCAAAAGGGGCCACCAGCATTGTTTTAGATGTTATAACCGGTGAAATAATCACGATGGTCTCATTACCTGACTTTGATCCAAATAATCGACAAATAGAGTTTGCAGGTGATAACGCTAATAATAACCCCTTATTTAATAGGGCAGTACAAGGTGTTTATGAGTTAGGATCCACTTATAAAGTCTTCACAGTAGCAAAGGCTCTTGATTTAGGTTTGGTTGATCCAGAAACAGAAATAGACGTTTTTAGGAAAACCAATATTTTAGGTACCGAGGTTCGTGACGACCATTATAAAGTTCCAAAACTTAGCGTAACTGATATACTTACTGAGTCGTCGAATGTAGGGACAGCTACTCTAGCAGCTAAAATAGGAAAAAATAATCAAATAAGTATGTTGAAGGATCTAGGCCTTTTCCACCCAACTGAGGTGGAGTTAATAGAAGCAAAGGGCATAACGCCTTTAAAGCCAAAAAAATGGATTGATAGTTCTACTGTTACAATCTCATATGGTTACGGTCTGTCCATGAGTCCATTACATTTGGCAGTCGCTTACGCCACACTGATAAATGGAGGGTTTAAGGTTACTCCTACAATTTTAAAACAAGATAATAAAGACCTAGGTCGTAGGGTTATATCAGCAGAAACTTCTAATCAGTTAAGAAAAATTCTTAGGAGCGTAGTTCAACGAGGAACTGCAACACTTGGTAATGTAGAAGGATATGAAGTTGGTGGTAAGACAGGGACAGCAAACAAACAAAAAGTTGGAGCCAGAGGTTATGACAATGACCGGGTAGTTTCAACTTTTGTATCTTTTTTCCCCGTTAAGAGTCCAAGATATGTTCTACTTGTATCTTTCGATGAACCTTCATACAGGGGAGGAAAAGAAAAAAATGAAAGAAGTGCAGGGTGGACTGCTGTCCCAGTGGCCGCTGAAATAATAAAACGTATTGCCCCTTTACTGAACTTACGGCCTAGCTTTGACACCGATCAAGTGGTGCAATTAGATAGATAAAACTCACTTATGAAAATTAAATGTCTAGATGGTGATTGAAAATAAAAAGAAACTAAGTGAATTGGGATTTATTTCCTCCCAAAGTGCTGATTTAGAGGTTTTAGGATTGTCTTCGGATAGCCGGACAGTAAAAAAAGGATATCTCTTTGCAGCTTTGCCTGGTTTGAACTTTCACGGAGCTGAATATTTACAAGAAGCAATCTTGAAGGGTGCTAGTGTCATTTTAACAGATGCGGTTGGAGAAGTGTTATCTCAAAAATATTTAAAAGGAACCTCGGTAGAGTTAATTGTCACTCAAGATCCTAGGCATGATTTTGCTTGCTGTGCCTCTCTTTGGTTTAGATTTCAGCCTGAAGTGTTAGTCGCAATAACTGGTACAAACGGTAAGACTAGTGTGGCAAACTTTACTCGTCAGATTTGGGAACTTCTTGGGTGTAAAGCTGCGAATCTGGGAACAAATGGTGTTGAGGGAGCTGCAAATTTCTCCTTAAATCATACCACTCCAGATCCATTGTGCTTACATCGGATACTTTCTGAGTTAGTAGCCATTGGAGTGACTCATTCGAGTATGGAGGCGTCGTCTCATGGGTTATTTCAAAAGAGACTGGATGGTACAAATTTATTAGCTGCAGCGTTTACAAACCTTTCACATGATCATCTTGATTATCACGAGACTTTAGAAAATTATTTTTGTTCCAAAAAAAGTTTATTTTGTCGTATTTTGTCTTCTGAAGGAACCTCTGTTGTAAATATTGATAGTGTTTGGGGGAAAAAAATAAGGTCAATTTCAGAAAGTCGAGGGGTTCGTATCCTCACTATCGGAACTGATCCATCTTCAGATCTAACGATACTCAATCAAAGTTTTTACAATGATGGACAAGAGTTAAGGTTCTCATATAAAAATAAGGTAGTTCAACTGAAGCTTAATCTTATCGGTGGGTTTCAGGCAAGCAATATCCTTCTTGCAGCGGGCCTGGCAATTGCAACAGGAAGTTTACCCGCCGACGTGTTTGCCGTTATTCCACTAATTAAAACAGTTAAGGGTAGGATGCAACTTGTTGCGACTCTATCAAATGGTGCATCTGTTTATGTAGATTTTGCACATACTCCAGATGCCATTGAGACGGCGATTAAATCGATACGTCCACACATTTTAGGTCGTGTGAGTATAGTTTTTGGTGCAGGAGGAAATCGAGATAAGGAAAAAAGGAAAATGATGGGTATGGTGGCGCACAAGTGGGCAGATTCTGTATATTTAACGGATGATAACCCTCGTGATGAGGATCCAGCAACAATTAGATCAATGATTAGATTGGGAGCACCAAATGCCATAGAAATTCCAGACCGTGCTGAGGCAATATTAATAGCAATATCAAATCTTCAGGCTGGAGATGTCCTTCTAATTTCTGGTAAGGGGCATGAGACTGGTCAAGTTATCGGTGATACTGTCTTTCCTTTTGATGATATTGAACAGGCAAGCATAGCCGCAACTGCCTTAGAGAGGATTATTTAAGGTGTTATGGAATTCTAAAGAACTAGAAGTAATTACTGGAGGGCATTCAATAAAACCTTTTACGGTCAATGGAGTATCTATAGATACAAGGACATTACAGCCAAACGACTTATTTGTTGCATTAACTGTAAAAAGAGATGGGCATGATTTTGTTTTAGAAGCACTAAAAAAGGGCGCCAGTGGTGTTTTAGTTAGTAAAATTCCTGAAGGAGTGTCTTCGGAGTGTCCATTACTTCTTGTGAATGAAGTGAAACGGGCTTTAGATTTAATAGGTATCGCGAGCCGAGCGAGGAGTCATGCAAAGATTGTGGCTATTACTGGGTCTGTTGGAAAAACCTCTACTAAGGAAATGCTTAAGAAATCACTTTCAAAACACTGTTTGGTACATGTTTCTAAAAAAAGTTATAATAATCAGTGGGGCGTTCCATTAAGTTTGGCGAATATGCCAGAGAATACCGAAGTTGCAGTTTTTGAAATAGGTATGAACAGTCCAGGTGAAATCTTGCCTTTGACTCGAATGATAAGGCCGCATTTGGCCATAATTACTGCAGTAACTACGGCCCATTTAGAATCCTTTTGTTCTGTGGATGAAATTGCGAAGGAAAAAGCTAGTATTCTGGAAGGCTTGGAAGAAAATGGTCTTGGCATTGTTAACTGTGATTTTGAGAGCTTAGACAAAGCATTGTCTTTGTATTCTTCGGTTAAGTTAATCACATTTGGTAAATTTGTAGAAGCTGACTGGAGGTTATCTAACATAAAGTTTTCCAATACTAATATGATATGCTCTTTAACTAGTAATATATATGATTTTGATTTCAAAATTAATACATTAGGTGAACACCACGCTATCAACGCAACTGCTACTCTATGTGCCGCACACGCAATTGGTGCAGATCTATCGGGTGCTATTTTAGGGTTAGAAAACTGGAAACCTTTCAAAGGGCGTGGAGAAAGATCTTTGATAAACTGGAAACTTGATAGAGATCAATCTGACTTAGAGCTAATAGATGAATCTTATAACGCAAGTCCAGCATCAGTAGAGGCTAGTTTGTATACTTTAGCTATTTCAAAGCCTCCAGCTATTCACGGGAGAAGAGTGGCTATATTAGGTGATATGTTAGAGTTAGGGCAGACTGAAAAATCTTTACATGAAGAAATAGTTAAACATCCATCGCTTAAGGATATAAATGTAGTTCACTGCGTTGGGGAGTTAATGAATTCCCTTTTTCAAAATTTACCACCTGGTAAGCGTGGTTTATTGACATTAACAGCTGCGGATTTTCTTACCAATCTAACAGGGGTACTAAAGCCAGGAGATGTGGTTATGGTTAAAGGGTCACTGTCAATGAAAATGAACCTGATAGTTGACGCTATTAAGGAATTAGGTCAAGTCGTAGAACTAATAGATGAGGAGAGTATCTAGATGTTTTACTGGTTGACAGTTTTTTCTGATGGTGGAGATTTTTTTAATTTATTTAGGTATATAACCTTCCGAGCGGGAGGTGCATTTTTTACAGCATTACTTTTTGGATTTATATTTGGTAGGCCATTAATAAATTTCTTAAAGCGGAAGCAAATCAATGGTCAGCCGATTAGAGCTGATGGTCCAGAGAGTCATATACTGACTAAAGCGGGCACTCCAACTATGGGAGGATTGCTTATTTTAGGCGCTTTACTAACCTCTACACTTTTATGGTCACGTT
>JGI20158J14315_10003078_pt1 | contig 11217 bp, 15 predicted proteins | sample COG_08_FD_14315 | JGI IMG/M metagenome (IMG submission 14315)
TTTCAGGGCTGTTGCTCGGTTTATATTTTGCATAGTTTATCCTGATTGCACAGTTTAATTTTACGATTTAACAGAAGTCCCTAGAGACCAAGCGATATTATTATATGTGCTTTAGTTGTAGCACCTCTTTATCTTGGTGTCCTATAAAATTTATTTTTTACTATAAGTTAATTTATTAGCCACTTTTTTATCATGAGTAAAAGCACTCACAGTAAATTGGTTATCGATATCTTCACCTGTTTTTTTACAGTAATCACTATAGTGAAATACTACATCTCTTGTGTGAAAGTTTACAATATCTTTTCTAGGTTTTACCTCTATTTTAAATACGTTATGTAAGTTAATTTCCATATTTATTTCCTTAGTCTTAGTAGACTTGTTAGTTAATTGCCCCAACACAATAGCAAATCAGTCGGGGCTTGTCAAGTGAAAGCATGTATGTAAATAATTTACATCTGTATAATATTCCAAACAGTTCCCTGTTCCATAGAAGTTTTATTCAAGTAATCTTTAGAAGAGGATAGTTTGACCCAACCAAATCTACCCTGATAAATCATAGACCTATCTTCTTTCATGTTAAAAGCTTGTCTAAACCTGTAACCTTTTGATTTAAGGTGTAGTTTTGCCTTCTCCAAACTATTAAACCTTACAGGTTTTCTTGTTTCAGAGTCAACAATTGTTGCCATGTTTTGTAATCCATTAGGATTTTCACATTTCTTTTTCATATTTACACCTCCATGTAATTGAATTGGTCGTCATCAATAACGCTGATAGCTTCTAAGTCTAGACAAAAGTCTAAAATATCTACATGTTCTATTTCAACATGCTCATCATCTTGAAACATATCAAGCAGTTGTTCTGCTTCTATATCGTTTGTGTTAAAATTTAATTCTTTTTCGTTGGCTATTGCCATAATCGTTCTCCGTTGGTTGATTGCCCAACAACATTAACAAATGCTGTGAGGCTTGTCAAGTGAAAGTACACATGTAAAGCATAAACATAAAATACTTTACATGTGATGTATAAATAAATATTTACCAAGACAGTCTGCTTGGCTCATAGTTGAAATCTTTAGGGTTACTTGTAAACCCATAGTCTTTCCACCATGCTCTTGGTCTTGAATATTTACCTGTTTCGTTATAAGCTTTGCAAGAAGCATCAGTCATAGCATCTCTTCGCCATTGGAGAAACGCATGAACTTTAAATTTCTGTATAGACATTTTCACTTTGTGAACATTTGACCTCATTGTCACCCATTTCCTACCCACTTTTATGTCATAACCTCTATAGCCATATTTACCAACAAAGTTGGTGTGAAAGTGGTCAGACATTTTAGGATTCAACAGCCTTTCCATACGAGTTTCGCTAATTGCATTTACTAAGTTTTCCATATTATTTACCTTGAACTCAATAGTTCGGTTAAGCAGTCAGCGACATTGCTGATTGCCCCAACAAGCTTAGAGACTGCTTTCGAGGTTGTCAAGTAGGAAGGCACACGTAAAAACAAATATTACACACATGATGTAAAAACAAATACTTATGTAAATTATTTACATGTTTATGTGTAAAGTTTCGCCCTTCCATTACAAATCAGACATAAAGATTTTACAGGCGTGTGACGCTTTATGACGTAATCATGATGCGTAAATTCTTTGGTAGGGAAATCAAAGTCTTACTAGACTTTGTGCATTCAAGGGCTTTTCGTGGTGTTTTTTGGGCAGTTTTGAAGGGACTCTACTTTCTTGACACGCGTTAACGCACACAGAAAGATGTTGACAAGGTTTGCAAAGTCGTATTACTATGTAATGGCAATTCAATACCGAGTTGCATAACTAGTCTCTAGAGACTAAGGAAAAATTGATATGACAAATACAACACAACAAACTTCGTTTGAAACTACTACTCCTGAAGCTAAAGCTTCTTATGGCATGGTGAGAAAGATTGCTTCGCAGTTTAGCAAAGCTAAGAACTGTCCGAAGGACATCAAGTGGGGAACGATTCATGGACACTTTGTGTCTAAGCTGAATGACAAGGCGAAGCCTTTAACTCAGGGTCAAGTCGTAAAGATTTGTAGCATGAAGGCTTTGCCTTCTGCTGACTTGAAAGCTATGAGAGCTTACAAGAAACTTGTAGAACTTGGCTAAGCTTCTACGAAGCTAACAAAGAAGACCCTTCGGGGTCTTTTTTTTGGCTCAAAATTCCTTAAAGACTTTCAAAGTCTTCAGTACAGCACAGGCAGTTTCATGCCGAAATCATAGATTTCTACTACCAAACCTTAACAGGCTCAACAAGTTCACGCTAAGCTTTCCTAAGCTTTCGTATGCTCTTGTTTACATGGGGAGAAGGTCATCATCAATCATAGATTGAAATGCTGTTAGAAGGCTTTAGAATGCTGTATAGCTTGGTAAACTCTTTAGAGTTTGTAGAGTTATAAAACTAACGTATATTTTCTATGAAAATCTTGGAAACTTCACAAGACTAAAAAGCCATAGGCTTTAACTCGGTAAATCTTGGTAAGTTCTGTAGAGTTTTTAAAGTCTATTAAGACTTTAAGTAGGGAACTGCTTGTAAAACTTGGTAAACTCTTTAGAGTTTATAGGGCTAGGCAAGACCCACCCACCCCCTCCCATATATATATACTAATGGTTCTACATTTTTAGAGAATTTGAGTTGTAAACTTCACAGAGCTTTTCTGTCTTTATAGAGAGCTAATTGTTTGTTCGGGTTTGGCAGGTTTGTTCGGGTTCAATAGGTCTAGAAAAAGACATGAGGATATGTATTCAACCTCGGCACACTTAATGTTATTATATAGTTTAAAATCACTTTTGTCAAGTCTTTCGTAAAATATATTTAAAAGCTTGACAAACCCTATATAAGACTATATAATATCCCTATGTCTTTACCAACAACACAAAAGAGAAAACTGACAGAAAAACAAGAGAACTTCCTTAGTAACATAATAGAAACTAAAGGAAACCTCAAACTTTCAGCCGAACTTGCAGGGTATTCAGGCAATCACTACCAAGTTATACAATCACTTAAACAAGAAATAGTAGATTTAGCCAGTGACGTACTTGCAAGGGAAGCCCCTTTAGCTGCTTTTAAACTAGTTGAGGTACTGCAAAGCGATAAAGCATTACCTCAAGCTAATATAAAGTTACAAGCAGCACAGACAATTCTTGATAGAGTTGGTTTAGGTAAGAAAGAAAGATTAGATGTGAATCATAATGTTAGTGGTGGTATTTTTATATTACCAGAAAAACATACGATTGATGTTGAAGCTGAGGATGCTAGTTATGAAACTATGGATAACTGAGCATATAGATGAACAAGGAGCTGCAATAGGTCCTTACATTAAAGCAGACAGCGTAGCACAAGCTAATCGAATAGCAATACAATATGGTTTATTAGTGTTAGGAGAAATCCAAGAATTAAAACACGATACATCATTAGAAAAAAGGATAGTACACTAATGCCAAAAGAAAAAGATAGTAGATTAAAAAGAGCAGGAGTCTCAGGGTTTAACAAGCCTAAAAGAACTCCGGGTCATAAGACTAAGTCACACATTGTTGTGGCTAAAGAAGGTGATAAGATTAAGACTATACGTTTTGGTCAGAAGGGTGCTAAGACAGCAGGTAAACCTAAAGCAGGTGAGTCAGCTAGAATGAAAGCAAAAAGAAAGTCTTTTAAAGCAAGACACGGTAAGAACATTGCCAAGGGTAAAATGTCAGCAGCATACTGGGCTGACAAGGTTAAGTGGTAAATGGGTAAACAAATAGGAAATGACAGCCCTGACGGAGCTGTTAAGTTTAGAGAAAGAGTTTATAAACCTTCGTGGCACGGAGGTAAAGGTTCTAAACCTAGAATCGACATACACTCTAAACAGTATAGAGATAACTGGGATGCAATATTTGGAAAGTCCAACGGACTTGGAGGAAAGAAAGATGCCAACAAAGAAGAAAACGACAACTAAGAAGAAGTCAACCGTGAACAAGGCTGGTAATTATACTAAGCCCACTATGCGTAAGAGACTTTTCGAGAAGATTAAAGCCGGTAGCAAAGGCGGTAAATCCGGACAATGGTCAGCTCGAAAAGCCCAGCTCCTTGCAAAAGAGTACAAATCTAAAGGAGGAGGATACAAATGATAAAAAGGATAAAAGAATTTATGATAGAAGCAATGAACAAATTAAACAAATTATACGCAAAGCTATTTAAAAAGTGTTTAACACCAAAAACAAATGCCAAAAGCAAAAAGTCAAAAAAGTCTAAGTAAGTGGACTAAGCAGAAGTGGAGAACTGCCAGTGGGAAGAAGTCTTCCAAAACTGGTGAGGTCTATGCACCTGCTAAAACAATAGCAAAGCTCAAGTCAACTGCAGCAGGTAGAAAGAAACTTGCAGCAGCTAACGCTAAAAAAAGAGCAGCTACTAAGAAAGGTAAACAACACGCCAAACACGGATTACACAAAGGCAAAAAAAGGTAGTGAAAGAAGGCTACATAAAGAAAAAGAGTGTTACCATTCCATTCGGTTATGAACTAAGCGAAATCGAAGGATACTTAGCTCCTATACAAAAAGAACTAGATGTTCTTAATAAGTATATAGAGTCTGTAGTAAATGAGGAGTATTCACTCCGTAAAGCAGCAGAGCTTATAAAGGAAGAAACAGGTAGAAGCATAACACATGTAGGTCTATCTAAGATAATAAAGAATACATATGTACCGCCTAATACTAAGTATCAATACTCTAAAGAGACTAAAAGAAAACAAAAATTAGCTAGAGAAAAGAAAGAACTAGCTAAAGCTAAAAAGAAACTAGCTTATAAAGAAGCTAAGATTAAAACAGAACAAGAAGTAATTAAAAAAGCTACAGAAAAAACTACAGATAATGTAGTTACTACCGACCAATTAGAACAAGTAGCTCCTAGCATACAAGAAGTACTTAGAGACTCTAAAGTTGTTTTCCATCCTAATGATGGACCACAGACAGACTTTCTAGCTGCAGGTGAGAAGGATGTTCTTTACGGTGGTGCAGCAGGTGGTGGAAAATCCTACGCAATGTTGGTTGACCCATTACGCTATGCACACAAAAAAGCTCATAGAGCATTAATACTTAGAAGGTCTATGCCAGAACTTCGTGAGATGATTGATAAGTCTCGTGAACTATATCCCCAAGCATTTCCCGGTGCTAAGTTCAAAGAGGTTGAAAAGCTTTGGAACTTTCCAAGCGGTGCAAAGGTAGAGTTTGGTTTCCTTGAAAGAGACGCAGACGTATACAGATATCAAGGACAAGCATATAGTTGGATAGGGTTTGATGAAATAACCCATCTACCTACAGAGTTCAGTTGGAACTATCTTGCTTCAAGGCTACGTACTACTGACCCAGAAATACAAACATACTTACGNTGTACTGCTAACCCCGGTGGTGTTGGGTCGAATTGGGTTAAAAANAGATACATAGAACCAAACGAACACAACAAAAGTTTCCAAGGAACAGACGGTCTAACAAGAAAGTTCATACCTGCTAAACTAGCAGACAATCCATATTTATCTGAAGATGGTGTTTATGAACAAATGCTTAAGTCTCTTCCTGCAACACAAAGACAACAACTTTTAGAAGGTAACTGGGATGTTGCTGAAGGTGCAGCCTTTACAGAGTTTGACCCTATGACTCATGTTATTACTCCCTTTGAACTTCCAGTACACTGGGAAAGAGTAAAAGGCATTGACTATGGTTATGCCTCAGAGTCTTGTTGTTTATGGGGAATAATGGACATAAATGATAATACATTAATAATATATAGAGAATTGTATAAAAAAGGCTTGACAGGTGAGGAATTAGCCTCTATAATAACAGATATGGAAATAGAAGACCCTTTCTCTGTGAGTGGGGTTTTAGATACAGCAGCGTGGGCAAATACAGGAACAACTGGTCCGACTGTTGGAGAAAGTTTAGTAAGAGCTGGTCACAAATTAAGACGAGCCGATAAGAATAGAATACAAGGTAAGATACAAATACACGAGTATTTAAAGATTAGAGAGAACGGCAGACCTAAGTTACAGATATTTAATACATGTCCTAACTTAATAAGAGAGTTACAGTCTATACCGTTATCTAAAACTAATCCAGAAGATGTTGATACACATGCTTCTGACCACGCATATGATGCATTACGTTATATGATAATGAGTAGACCAAGAATGGAAAGCCCGTTAGAACGTATAAGAGGTTTAAAAAGAGAAATGTATAGACCTATTGACTCGACATTTGGTTATTAAAATATGATAGATGATAAGAATACATTTTTAAACGCTGATAGCATTTACGAAGAAGTAGAAGGTGAAGCTGGAGTACAGCTTACTCTTGAAGAAGACCAACAAAGAAATCTTATTGGTATTATTAAAGGACGTTATGCTCAAGCTGAAGACGCTAGACAAACTGACGAGACTCGTTGGTTAAAAGCATATGAAAACTATAGAGGTCTTTATGCCAAAGGTGTTAAGTTTAGAGAATCAGAAAAGTCTAGAGTATTTGTAAAAGTTACGAAGACTAAAGTACTTGCAGCTTTTGGACAACTTGTTGATGTTATTTTTGGTACAGGTAAATTCCCAATAGGTATTGCCGAAACTAAAATACCTGAAGGTGAAACAGACTATGCACATCTTGATGCTTCTAACCCAGCACCAAGTATTGAAACCTCTAAAGCAGAAATACCTGATGACATAGGTAATAGAAAGTTAGACAATCCTTATGATATAGGTTATGAAGGAGATGGTAGAACTTTAAAACCCGGTGCAAGTTTTTATAAAGGTATTTTTGAAGATAGCCTCGAAGACCAAGCTGAAGAAGCTGGTATTCTTACAGACGGTGTAAGTCCTGACCCACAAAAAATTGAAGTATCTCCTGCACAAAAAGCTGCAAGAAGAATGGAAAAGCTTATCCATGACCAAATAGAAGAGTCAAATGGTAATGCTGAAATAAGAAATGCTCTTTTAGAATCTGCTTTGTTAGGCACAGGGATTGTAAAAGGACCATTTAACTTTAACAAAAAACTACACAAATGGGATACAGTTGAAAACGGAGAAAGAGTTTATAACCCTTTAGAAGTTAGAGTACCTAGAATTGAGTTTGTTAGTTGTTGGGATTTCTACCCAGACCCTAACGCTACTAATATGGAAGAATGTGAATATGTAATACATAGACACAAAATGAACAGAAGTCAACTAAGACAGTTAAGGAATATGCCTTACTTTGATGACGATGCAATACGTAACGCAATTCAAATGGGTGCTAACTACGTAGAGAAAGATTTTGAAAGCCAGTTAAAAGACGATGCTAGAGGTGACGAAGACATAAACAGCAGTTACGAAGTCTTAGAATACTGGGGAATGATGGATGCAGAGTATGCACGAGAAGTAGGTATCGACTTACCCGACAGCGTTGATGACCTAGATGAAGTACAAGTAAACATATGGACATGTGGTACTTACTTGTTAAGGGCAGTACTAAATCCATTCACTCCATATAGAATACCATACAATGCTTTTCCATACGAAAGAAATCCATATAACTTCTTTGGTATTGGTGTAGCAGAGAACATGGATGACTCACAACAAATTATGAATGGTCATGCAAGAATGGCTATAGATAACTTAGCAATGTCAGGGTCTTTAGTGTTTGATGTAGATGAGTCTGCCTTAGTAGGTGGACAATCAATGGAGATATATCCGGGTAAAGTCTTTAGAAGACAAGCTGGAATGCCGGGACAAGCTATACATGGTTTAAAGTTCCCTAATACATCACAAGAAAACTTAATGATGTTTGATAAGTTTAGACAACTTGCAGATGAACAAACAGGTATACCGAGTTACTCACACGGACAAACAGGTGTTCAAAGTATGACAAGGACTGCTTCTGGTATGTCTATGTTAATGGGAGCATCTAGTTTAAATATTAAAACAGTCATAAAGAATCTTGATGACTTTTTATTAAAGCCACTTGGGGAGTCTTACTTCCAGTGGAACATGCAATTCCTAGAAGATGAGTTGGATGTTAAAGGTGATTTAGAAGTTAAAGCTACTGGAACAAATAGCTTGATGCAGAAAGAAGTTAGAAGTCAAAGACTTACTATGTTCTTACAAACTGCACAAAGTCCTGCTATTGCTCCGTTTGTTAAGATTTCTAAACTCGTAAGTGAACTTGCCTACAGCTTAGACTTAGACCCTGATGAAATACTCAATGACCCTGAAGAAGCAGCTATCATGGCACAAATAATAGGAATGCAGAATGCTGGACAAACAAATGGCGAAGAAACTCAACCCAATAGTCAACAGCCCACAATGGGAGGACTTGAAGGAATACCTCAACAACCTCAAGAACTTGGAGCTACAGGCACTGGTGGTGGCAACATCGGAACAGGAAATGTACCGGTTGCAGGGGAAACTGAATTTACTGGGACGCCTAGAGCAGATGGACCTACAGGTTAAAGAAGCAATTACACGTAAAGAGGAAATATAATGTTATTACAAGACGATAGACAAAAATATGGAATAGGTGGAGCTATCATTAAACTAGCTTCAAAGTTCAAAAAGAAAGCAGAAGTTAAAGCTAACAAAGAAATAGATGAAAGTACTAGACAGATGAAACTAGATAACTTAGATTCTTTTGATTTTGAAGAAGCAGCTACTATGTTTAACGCTGGAGATATTTCTTTAACTGATGTTAATAAAAATTTAAAAGCTGCTGGTTATCCTACAAAAGACGTTGAAGAGTTTGTTTATATTTTAAGTGATATGAAAGGAAAAAGTCCTTCTGCTTTAATTAAAGAACGTAAAGAAATTATAAAAAAACAAGATAAAAAAGCTCAGAAAAATAAAAATCCTGATAATATGACAGATGAAGAGCTAGAGAAAGAATATGATAGACTAGCTGATGAGTTTGCTATAGATAATAGCAGATTTGAAAAGAAAAAAGGTGGTTTGTTATCTGATGATAGATATGGTATGAATGAAGGTGGTATGCTATCAGATGATGATATGGAAGAAAACTATACAAGATTTATAATGGATGAAGCATTGAATGAAGAAGAAGAAGATATGCTTGTAACCAAACTAGAACAAGATAAAGAACTACAGATGTTATTTGATAAAGTAATAGATGTAGCTCAAGAATTTGCTGGGAACGGACCTGTTGAAGGACCGGGAACAGGAGTCTCTGATGACATACCTGCAAGGTTGTCTGACGGAGAATTTGTCTTTACTGCAAAAGCTGTAGAAGAAATCGGAGAAGACAATTTAATGTCTATGATGAAAGATGCTGAAGCTGCTTCGGATAAAAGACAAGGTTTAGCTGAAGGTGGAATGCTAGAAGAAGAAAAAACTAAAACACAACCTTTGTTAAGTCAATCAGGAATAGTACAGGATGACCTGACTGTTCAAGATGAATTAACTAAACGTGCTATTAGTGGTTCTAAAGGCTACATTCAAAGCTAAACAAATATAACGATAAAGCTACCTGAATTAATTAATCAGCCCTTTATCATTTTAATAACCGAAAGGCTACCTTTACAAACAAGCCCTCTAGTCGACATAGAGCTACCTTGTGAAACAAGCCCTGAGTAGGAGAAAAGAAAATGACTAATACAGTCCAAAAAGAGGAAACGCCAAACCCTTATAACGCAAAGAAAGATTGGCATGGTGGAAAAGATAAACCTTTTATCTCATCAGAAAATATGTATTTTGAAGAGCCTTCTGAAAAGAATAAACTCTTTGATAGTAATGACATAACTGAAGTGAAAGCTGAAGGAAGTGTTAATACTGAAGAACTGGAAACTAAAAAGGATACTCCTTATAAGAAACCAGATTATAAAAAAAGATACGATGATTTGAAAAAACATTATGATTCTAAACTTAATGAGTTTAAATCTAGAGAACAGGAACTAATAGACGAAGCTACTAAAAATAGACCAACCTATAAAGCTCCTAAATCTCCAGAAGACTTAGAACAATTTAAGAATGAGTATCCTGATGTTTACGATGTCGTAGAAACTGTTGCTCACATGCAAAGCGAATCTAAAGCAAAAGTTCTAGAAGAACGCCTTAGTAAACTCCAAGAACGTGAAAATCAGTTAGTACGACAAAGTGCAGAAAAAAGGTTAATGGAAAGACATCCTGATTTTGAAGATATTAAAAACAGTGATGACTTTCATGGTTGGGCAAAAGAGCAACCAGAAGTTATTCAAAATTGGATATATTCTAATGCTAACGATGCCGACCTAGCTTCCCGTGCTTTAGATTTGTTTAAGAAAGATTTTGGTATTGATGCTCCAAAGGCTAAGTCATCTTCTAAACCGACTAGAAAATCTGCTGCAGATATGGTCTCCACTAAAACAACTAGTGTAGAACCTACGCAACAGAAAGTATGGTCAGAAAAAGAGATTACTGCAATGAGTGTTGCTGAGTTTGATAAATACGAAAGTGAAATATCAGATGCAATGCAAGAAGGCAGAATCATAAAATAAACTATAATTAACTAAAAGGAAAACAAAATGGCTCAATATTTTCAAACTGGCTCTGACGGGTCAGCAACGAGTAACTTTGATGCAGGTATATCCGGACAGAATGGTAGTTTCTTTTTACCATCGGTTTACTCTAAAAAGGTTTTAAACTTCTTTAGAAAAGCCTCAGTGGTAGAAGCTATTACTAATACCGACTATGCTGGTGAAATATCTGCTTATGGAGACTCTGTAAAAATAATAAAAGAACCTGTAATTTCTGTGTCTTCTTACACAAGAAATGCAGATACAACTGCGACCCCACTAACCGACCAAGAAATATCTTTGGTTGTTGACAGTGCTAAAGCTTTCAAATTCATCGTAGATGATATCGAAAGCAATATGTCACATGTGAACTTCAAAGAAATTGCTTCTAGTTCAGCTGCATATGCTCTTAAAGATGCATACGATGCTGCTGTTTTAGAAACTATGTTTACAGGATGTTCTGCTGCTTCACCTAATCACATCTTAGGCTCAAACGCTGCTGACAAATTAGGTGCTGGAGTATTTGATGGAACAGGTGGTGTAGACTTAGGTCAAACTGGTGAAACAGACCCTCTAGACTTAATGGCTAGAATGGCAAGACTATTAGACGAACAAAGTGTACCTGAAGAAGGTAGATGGTTCGTTGCTGGTCCTGACTTCTACGAGCAATTAGGACAGTCTGGG
>JGI20158J14315_10003080_pt1 | contig 11214 bp, 10 predicted proteins | sample COG_08_FD_14315 | JGI IMG/M metagenome (IMG submission 14315)
CCAGGTTTTGTTTCACAAGACACAACTATTTCACACAATACGGAAGCTGTGGCTGGTGTGCAGATTGTAAAACGTGGGATCGGAATGCCGGTTTGGGCTACTCACGATAGCGACATCCATTTTACTTTTGTGTTGCAAGGAACTTTAACGTTAGAGGGCGCTGATCAACCGGACCAGGTTTTAGGTGCAGGTGACGCATTTGTGATCCCACCAGGTATGCCCACATGTTATAAGGCTCCATCAGAGGATATTGAATTACTAGAAGTTAGTTTGCCTGGTGTGTTTGGAACTAAGTTGGTTTAATTAGAGCTTTTCTTATTGAGTGAATTGAGAGATTTATGGTTAAGTTAACAGAGTACGATTATGTAATAGTTGGAGCTGGCTCAGCTGGCTGTGTCCTAGCCAACCGGTTAACAGAAGACCCAAAAATAAAAGTTTTATTAATTGAGGCGGGCGGTTCTGATAAAAATCTTATGATTCAAATGCCAGCAGCATTTGCAATGGCTGCTAGGAATAAAAAATTTGATTGGGGTTATTTAAGTGAACCTGAGATAAACTGTGATAATCGACAAATTTTAGAACACCGAGGCCGAGTTTTAGGTGGCTCTTCTTCAATTAATGGGATGGTTGCTAATCGAGGTAATGCAAAAGATTATGATGACTGGGCGCGAGGAGGTTTAAGCGACTGGTCTTATACCAAATGTCTACCTTATTTTCGGAAAATGGAGACCTTTGATAAGGGACCTAATGAATGGAGAGGTGGCGATGGGCCTCAGTGGATAGAAACAGCAAAAGCAGATCATCCCTTAGATCAAGCATTTCTTAAAGCAGGCAGCCAAGCGGGTTACTCATTTACAAATGATCAAAATGGAGAAACGCACGAAGGATTTCATGTGGCACAAAGTTTTACTCGTAGTGGTAAGCGTTGTAGCGCTGCTCGAGCATATCTTTACCCCGCATGGAATAGGCCTAATTTAGAAGTTGTGACTAATTGTATGGTTAACCGCATAGAGTTCGATGGGCGTCGAGCTGTACGAGTATGTTTAGAGCGAGGTGAACACGTTATTAATTATGAGGCAAGTCGGGAAATCATACTCTGTTGCGGTGCTATTAACTCCCCACAGCTTTTAATGCTATCTGGGGTTGGTCGTTCTACACATCTTAGGGATCATGGTATAACATGTGTTGCCGATGTGCCTGCTGTTGGTGAAAATCTAGAAAATCATGTGATTGCAGCTGTAATGTATGGCTCTCCTTCTGGAGTTTCCCTTGCTGAACAGCTTAATGGGTGGCGAAAATATAGAGTTGGCCTTCAATGGTTATTATTTAAAAATGGGATTGGAGCCTCAACAATGTCAGAGACTGGTTGTTTTTTTAAAAGTTCAGACAGTGTTGAGTATGCAGATTTGCAACATGAATTTTATGCTTTAACTTCATTAATTAATGAAGATATTTCAAATTTTGGTGGTGGCTTTATGTTCTCAATGGGTTTGATGCGACCTTTAAGTAAAGGTACTATAAGGCTTAAGTCTTCTAACCCAAAAGCTCACCCAGAACTGAAATATAATTTCTTTTCTAATTCTCTAGATGAGAAGGCGATGATTGATGGACTTCATAAAACTAGAGAAATGGCCTCTCAGGCTGCATTTGACGGCTTGCGAACAGTTGAAACTTCACCGGGACCTTCTGTGAACTCTGATAAAGAGATAAGTTCTTGGTTGAGAGCAAATGCAACAACCGAGTATCATCCTTGTTCAACTTGTCGAATGGGAACTAATGAAAATTCAGTGACAGATACGAACGGTTTAGTTCATGAAACGGATGGTCTAAGAGTCGTTGATGCCTCAATAATGCCTGGTAATGTTACAGCAAATTTGAATGCACCAGTTTTAATGATTGCAGAAAAATTGGCTGATGCTATTAAATTACTCAATTAAATTATAATCTTAGCGGGCCTAATTTTAAGATTATTTAACAAAGGGTTTAGGAGTATTCTTTTATGATTAAAAATAACAGTACTGTTAGAGTTTCATGCCATTGTGGATCAATTCAATTAGATGTTTTTCTAGCGACTGGATTAGAAGAGATAATACGTTGCAACTGCTCTATTTGTAGCAGAGGTAAGGGGTTTGCTATGGTTTGTGTCCCGTCTGAGGATCTAAAGATCGTAGAAGGAAATGAATCTATAACAGAATATATTTTTAATACTGCCACCTCGCCCCACAACTTCTGTATAGTTTGTGGGATACATACACATCATCAAAGTAGATCAAGGCCTGATAAAATTTGTATCAATGTTGCCTGCATAGATGAGGTTAATGTAAAAGACTATAATAACGTGATTGATTTTGACGGAATAAATCACCCTCGAGATTTATAGTTTTTTAAAAATTTAAAAGCTGTCAAACTTTTTCGTAGAGAATTAATTTTAGCCGGTTAAAGTATGGTTTTCTTATCGAAGTAACGTTACGATTACTTATGTTCGAGCAAGCCACTTGTTAACAGTATTAAGAAATAATTCTTCTTCTTCAATATATACCCAATGTCCACTGTTTTCAAAAATCACAAGTTCTGAGTTATATATTTTTTTATTTAAAATTTTAGATTGGCTTACTGGTGTGATCCAGTCATATCGACCACATAGAATTAAAACTGGAACATTAATATTGGCCAGTTTCTCTCGCAAATCATATTTTGGCAATAACTCGGAAAATGAGTGTCGAAAAGCTGCTGCATTAGGTATCATATCTTTTGCTGCTTCTGAAAACTTATCTTCAAAAAGGTGGAAGTCCTTAAAATATAAGGGTGCTAAAATTGTTAATAATTCAATAAATTCGTCATCAGTTGCACAGTTCCCGCTCAGCATCTTATCTACAGCATCCATCAAATGCGGAGCGCGAGTTTCAGCAATTTTCCGAGCTTCTCCCAAACCTGTTCCAGATGGTGTTGTAGTTATTAAAATTAACCGTCGTAAATTTTTAGGATAGCGTAAAGCGTACTCCAATCCTGTGATTCCTCCGTAGGAGTGACCGATGACCGTTAAATTCTTATGATCTAAAGCGATCCGTAAATTTTCAGCATCAGCTGCCAAGTTTTCATGTGTAAGGGTTTCTATTGCTGGAAATGAAGAACGCCCATTACACCTATGATCATAATAAATCAGTTCCAGTTGATTGGAGAGTTTGTTAAATCCAGAGTTTAAAAAAGTAGTATGATCTGCCCCAAGGCCGCCATGCATGACTAAGGCAGGGTCTCCGAAGCCTTCAATATGGTAGTAAAGAGTCACATCATTAAGATTAATTTCCATATTAAAAATTCTCCTGTGATTAACTAGAGTAGTTTTTAGTTATGTCATTTCACTTTATTACAAAGCGTATTAATTATTTTTATAATATGTATATTAATGTTTTTAACAAACTTTTAAGTCTAAATATTTTATACAAGGCCGAGTTACCTCTTTAAGTTACTTTTCCTGAATATTAATGAACCCACCTGATTGACGCTTCCAAAACCCTTCATAGAGCCCTTTTTTAGACAATAAGTCTTGGTGTGACCCACTTTCAATAATAGAGCCATTATCCATAACAAATATTTTATCCATCTGAGAAATAGTAGAAAGACGATGTGCAATTGCAATAACAGTTTTACCTTCCATCATCCCGTACAGAGTCTTTTGTATCTCAGCTTCTACCTCACTGTCTAAGGCACTGGTAGCTTCATCCATCATTAGGATGGGTGCATTTTTTAAGATAGCTCTGGCCAAAGTGATGCGTTGTCGTTCCCCTCCAGAAAGCTTAACCCCTCGTTCTCCTACATGAGCGTCATACCCTGAACGACCCTCCATGTCTGTTAAATTTAAAATAAAATTATGTGCTTCTGCTTGTTTCGCAGCCTTAATCATTTCTTCATCACCGGAATTTTCTCGGCCATATATAATATTCTCACGTATTGATCTGTGGAGTAAAGAGCCTTCTTGTTGAACCATTCCAATTTGTTTTCGCAAGCTATCCTGCGTCACATTTGACAGGCTTTGGCCGTCTATAAGAATTTGCCCTGTCTCTATGTCGTAAAATCTAAGGAGTAACTTTAATAAAGTGGATTTTCCTGCCCCAGAACGACCAACTAATCCAACTTTTTCTCCTGGTTGTATTGTTAACGATACATTTTTAAGCCCACCACTTTTCTGGCCATAATGATGTGAAACACTCTGAATTTCAATTTTTCCATGGGAAATTTTTAATGGTTCTGCCTTTGGAGCATCCACCATTTCTATGGGATGTGAGATAGTTTCCATTCCTTCTGAAACCACTCCTAATTGACGAAAAAATGATGAAAGAGCCCACATAATCCAGCCTGTCATTGAATTTAGGCGTAAAGTAAGAGCAGAGGCAGCAACAACTACCCCGATACTTACTTCGCCAAGTGACCATAGAAGTAAAGCCCAACCAACTACGCCGACGATTAGTAAACCATTAAGGATTACTAAACCTATCTCCATAATAGTTGAAATTCGCATCTCAGTTTGAAAAGTGATCCTAGTAGCCTCAATCGCTTCTTTTGCATAGGTAAGTTCCTCATTCCCCTGTGCAAACATTTTTACTGAATGTATATTTGTATACGCGTCAACTACTCTACCAGTAACGGTGGAGCGTGCATCTGATGCTGCTCTTGAAGCGGGTCCGACACGTTGAACTGTCCACCGTGTAAGTAAAAAATATAGAAAAAACCAAATTAAAAGAGGTACTGAAAGTCTCCAATCTGCCTGAATTAGTAAGATCCATGCCCCTAAAAGGTAAGCTAACGAAAATGTTATAGCATCAAAGATTTGAAAGACAGCCTCACCAGCGGCAGGAGGTGTTTGCATAATTCTATTGGCTATCCTGCCTGCAAAGTCATTTTCAAACCAACCCACTGACTGACGCAAAACGTGTCTGTGTGCACGCCAACGGTAGAGTGTACCATAATTGGGAAGAATTGTATTATTCATCAAAGCAACATTGATTATATTAATAGTTGGACGTAAAAAAACTATAAAAACTGCCAATATAATTAAAAACTTACCATGCTGGATCCAAACTTGTGCTGGATTATCTGGCAAAATATCAATGACATATCCCATATAATAAATTAGGATTAATTCTACAAATGCTACGATAGTAGAGGTTATAGCAGCCCAGAAAAATACTTTTTTAAATGGTTGGGAATATTCCCACATAAAAGAAAAAAGCTTAGTTGGAGGTGTATCCGTTTGTGGATACTCAGAATAGGGGTCAACCAGATTTTCAAAAAAGCGAAACATAATACTCTCAAATTAGAAATAAAAACTATTTTAGGAACACCTAGTTGGGCTTAATTTAAAAAATAGAATGAAACAACTGATTTGTAACCGAAGTGTATTTATTTATAGATTCTCGTTTATGGCTATTTACTAAGAAACCACTGGAAGAAACAAAGATTGACAGAGGTCTTAGTTATTATTTAAACTCATTTTATAAGAGGTTGGATAGATAGGTTAATGCATTCTACTCTAGGAAATCCAATAACAAAAAAGAGGGCGTTTGGCTGTTACTATACTTAAATAATAATAAATTTATTTATGATACTAGCTTTAAAATTATTAAATGAAAGGAATATAAAATGGCAAATCTGTACTCAAAAAATTTCAGCAATGCGGATGAAGTAAAAGAACCTCCAAAAGCAAGAGTGGAGATCGTTAAGTTGGGTAATGTAAATGCTACTAAGTTAGTTGTTCAACCTGGCTGGGTTTGGTCTGAGTGTATTAAGCCCATAGTTGGTGGGCATAGCTGTCAGGCTGGACATATTGGAGTAGTTATATCTGGGCGTTTAGGTTGTTCGCATGATGATGGATCAAAAATAGAAGTTGGACCAGGTGATGCATATTACTTTGCACCAGGTCATGATGGTTGGGTGATTGGTGACGAGCAGTGCGTAATGTTTGAGTTTGTCGAAGGTGGTAAAGACTTTGGTCCTTGGACTTCAGCTAATTAAATAAAAATCTTTATTAACGTGGGAGGTCTGTGTGTAATTAGTATTCCGATCTCCCCGCTAATAGTCTAAAATTATTATAGATGGTAAATCTATTTTGTGAGATTCATTTTGTTAGACGTAAATAAAATTTATGCGTGCCAAAATAATCCACAGTAGGTCCTCTAATCTTTCACTGTTTATTGCGATTGGATATTTCTTTAAACTATCCTTTTTGTGTCATTAAGAATTAATTCAAAAATATTTTACTTTATCGGCATAATATTATTTGTTTTCTAATTCTTTAAAAACACAATTAGTTTAGTTAAATAAACTCTAATATGAATTTGACTTAGGTTTATTATACTTTCTTTTGCGAAATTGTGACATTAGGTTTACCAACGCCTGAATTCGCTGTTACCGATACTTTTAATTTCTCTTTTTTTGGTTTTTTGATCTCTTTATTACTGCGGTTATTATTGCCTTTTCCCATTGAAGTTTCCTCGCGTTGGCAGCGCCATTTTTGGACTGCGATTAATCCACTGGTCTCCTAAAAGAGGAGTCCTATGGCTTGATAATTATTTTAACCCGCTTGAATTTTTGACGGGATGAAGTCTTCACAAGCTAATGGTGCCAAACTTAGTATCATTTGTCGAAACAATTCTTTTAACTTGGGTGGTTTATAGTTAGTAGCAAGTGATGAATCATCTCATAAATAACGACTTAAATTGTAAGTTAAAGAATTTCTTTGGCTACGATAGTTTTAGGCCCGGCCAGTTAGAGATTATTCAACATTTGTTGAACGGTGAAGATGTACTTGCTGTGATGCCTACGGGAGCGGGAAAATCACTCTGTTTTCAACTTCCAGCACTGATACAAAACTTCAAAACAATAATTATTTCACCATTGGTTGCTTTGATGAATGATCAAACAGCTGCGCTTCGTGATTTAGGAGTAGAAGTAGAACTTATTCATTCTGGTAGAGATTATGAGGAAAATGCACAATCATGGAGAAACTTTGCTACAGGAGATGTAAAAATTCTCTATATGAGTCCTGAAAGACTTATGCAGACGCGTATGCTGGCGGCTTTAGATTCTCTAGATATTGGAATGTTTGTAGTTGATGAGGCGCATTGTATTTCCAAATGGGGAGCTGGATTTCGACCAGATTATGAGGCTCTTTCAAGGTTGAGAGTGTTATTTCCAAAGACTATTTTGGCCGCATTTACGGCAACTGCAGACCAAGCTACCAGAGTAGATATTAATCAAAAGCTAAGCGGCGGTAGCGCAAGACAAATTTTGAAAGGATTTGGCAGAGATAATCTCTCACTTGCGATTTATCCCAAGAAAGAACTTAAGAAGAACCTAATTGAATATCTTAACCAAAAAGTTCACCAGAGTGGGATAGTTTACTGTCTGTCAAGAAATGAGACAGATGAGATTGCAGGGTACCTAAATAAGGAGGGATTTAATGCAATTTCCTATCATGCTGGAAAAACTACTGAATATAGAAACTCGGCTCAAGATAGATTTATGACAGAAGATGGTTTGATAATGGTGGCTACAATAGCTTTTGGGATGGGAATTGATAAATCTGATATTAGGTTCGTTATCCATGCAAGCTTACCCGGGAGTATTGAGGCTTATTATCAGGAAATTGGGAGGGCTGGTCGCGATGGTAAGCCTGCTGATACAGTTTTGTTTTTTGGACTTTCAGATTTAATTAAAAGACAAAGAATGATTTTTGAGGGAGAGGGAGCTGATCAATTTAAAGTTTTAGAATATAAAAGATTAGAAGCACTAACAGGCTATTGTGAAACTGTAAAATGTAGAAAAGTGGTGCTACTTTCATATTTTGATGAGGAAAGTGTGCCTTGTGGTAACTGCGATAACTGCGTGACACCCCCCATAGTTGAGGATCATACTACTCAAGCAATAATAATTCTCTCTGCAATTAAGCAAACTGGTGAGTTTTTTGGAACCAGTCATATCATTGATCTCGTTAGAGGATCTGAGACAGCAAAAATAAAAGAAAAAGGGCACAGTAGCCTGGAGTCCTTTGGAAAGGGGGCACGATACTCTAAGTCATTTTTTCAAAGTCTTATTCGTCAACTCATCTCTTCTGGTATTTTGAGAGTAAATTTAGAAAGATTTGGTGCGGTTCAGCTAATGCAAAATGCTGACAAAATTGTTGAAGGTCGAGAACAATTTTTTGCGCGTGCACATGTAGAACGAAGTTCTACAAAAACTATTAGTCCTAATACTGGAACGGTGATTGAGGAAGGGCCTGAAGCAATCCTATTTCAATCATTAAAAGCACTACGTTTGGAAATTGCCAGAGTAAAAGGTGTGCCAGCATACGTAGTTTTTTCNGATCGTACACTTCAAGATATGTCTGTCAAAAAACCGAAAACAAAGAGTGACTTTCTTTTAGTAACAGGGGTTGGAAATAAAAAAATGAGCGAGTATTATGATAGCTTTTCTGAGTTACTTAAATTATTTTAGATTAACAGTTGTTGTTTAGTTGTGGGAGTTCGTTTTCAGTGTTCAAAATACTTTCCCCCGGTAAGTTCATCTCTAGTTCTTGGAAAAATGGGGGAGGGATAACTCGTGAAATTGCGCGCTCGCACCCGGGTGATGACTGGGTTTGGAGAATTAGTATTGCAGAAGTTACAACTGACGGGCCTTTTTCAAAGTTTGATGGGATGTCACGTATTCTTACTGTTATAGAAGGTAAAGGTGTGGATTTAAAAAGTTCTGACGGTGTAATAGCCGCTCGGCTTTTAAAACCAGTATTTTTTTCGGGTGAAACGGATATTTTAAGCAACCTTGTGAATGGGGAAATCAAAGATCTAAATATAATTTTTGATCACACTAAGATAACGGCAGAAGTGAATCTTTTAAAGGGACCTATGATTAAAAATATAGGTGTTGGTGGGTTTGGGTTTTTAGCTCTGGGAGGACATATTTTTGCGGGATCCCAGTTACTTAAGGTTGGAGAGTTTGTTTTAGGATCTAACATCTCTTTAAATCTTAATACTGGAGGTTATGGATTGTGGGTTTCTTTATGTGAAAAGGTCCTACCCAAAGTCTAATCATCGATTGTAGTAATATTTGAGATATTTTTAAAAAATAGATATTTTATAAGATTTTTGAAATCTGACTTTTAGATAAAAAGAAATTATAGCCTCCTTTTGACACTAGCTTTCATTTTATCGAACGTTCGGCCGTCTGTTATAAGTAAACCAACACCGATTATAGTGAAACCATACCAAGCTTCGCTTGCAACGCCTCTCCAAGAAATGTTGAACTTAATGTTACTGCTACTGGGGGTATCATAACTGTTACTAGCATTAGGTTCGCAGAGCCGGCCCTGGCCAGGATTTCAAAATATAAGAAGTAGGCAATTGCAGTCGATATAATCGCAACACCAATTACACTGCCCCAAACATGTAAAGAAAGAGATAACGAGGGTAAACCATCTACGTACAACGCAATTGGAAATAGTATAACTGTACCGCCCAAAAGCATTCCAAAAGCATTTACAAGGGGAGGGTAATTTGAAAGATATTTCTTCCCCCAAACACCTGCGAAAGAGTAAGAAAATGCTGCACCAAGTACAGCTAGTTGAGCTAAGTTTTGGATATTGAAATTAGAAAGTGCGTTAATTCCCATAATAACGGCAACACCAAGAAATCCAAGGAAGGCACCTAAAATTTTTCTAACTGTTAATGGTTCGTCTATCAGTAATATTCCTGCTACAACTGCGCCAAATACAGCTGTTGTTCCATTTAAAATTGATGCAAGCCCACTTCCGATACTTACCTGCGCCCAAAATATTAATGAAAATGGGATAGCATTATTTAATGCCCCCATAATTAAAAAGTTAAACCATGCACGCCCTGATAATGGGATTTTTAAACCTTTCCACAAAACAACAATAAATATGGGCGGTAATGCCCAAAAAACTCGGTGAAGTGCTACAGTTAACGGTGGAATTTCAGTTATTGCTATTTCTGCAAAAAAAAATGATCCTCCCCATACGAAGGCTAAGCCAAGTAACAGAAGTCCAGAAGTTAGGTCAATTTTAGGTACAAGTTTACTGTTCATCCTTTACACTCTCATTTTTTATAAAATATATCGACCTGTTTCTTGCGAAATTTAGTAAGATAAAAATGCTATAGTAATGATAAGATCAACTTAGCAAGAAACGGGTGGTAAATAGACAGTTCACAGTATTTAGTGCAGAGTATTATTGCCGCTAAGCTGTGAAAAGACAAAAAGAAATTTTCCCTATGTTATTTATAGGATGCGTGTAATGGTATCTATTTTTGACTATACAACGACATAAGGATAGGAGGGTAAGTATATGATAAATCAAGCATTAATTGATTATCAGCGCATAGAGCGTGCTATTAATTATATTGGTGACAATTTTAAGGATAAACCTTCATTAGACGATATCGCCAAAAAGATAAATTTAAGCCCATATCATTTCCAACGATTGTTTTCTCGGTGGGCTGGGGTGAGTCCAAAAAAGTATATGCAATATGTTAGTCTGACTTACGCTAAGGAAGTTTTGCTAGAGAAAAACCAACCATTAATGACGGTTGCGTATGATATGGGGCTTTCTGGGACGAGCCGTTTACACGATTTATTCGTTAATATCGAAGGGATGACACCAGGTCAGTTCAAAAATTGTGGGGACAGTTTAAATATTAACTATAGTTACTCTGATACACTTTTTGGTAATATTATTGTTGCTTCAACAAGTGTTGGTGTTTGTCACGTTGCATTTGAGAATTGCAAAAATGTTAGTATTGAAAATCTTAAAAAGAAATTTTCAAAAGCTAACTTCTTTGAACGAACAGATAAACTTCAAAAAGATGCTTTAAAGGTGATCTCTCAAGAAAAGTTAGATGATTTCGGGGGAGTTAAAGTTCATTTGTTAGGTACTCCGTTTCAGTTGAAAGTCTGGGAAGCATTGTTAAAAATTCCGATGGGCTCTCTTACTACTTATGGTGATATTGCTGATATAATCGGTCAACCCAATGCCTCTCGAGCTGTCGGCACCGCAATCGGTAGAAATCCAATTGCATTTTTAATACCTTGTCACCGCGTTATTCAAAAAAGTGGTCAGATTGGTGGTTATATGTGGGGTGAGAATCGTAAGAGAGCTATTATAGCCTGGGAGGGATTAAAAACCGATGAGGAAGTGACATAAAAAAA
>JGI20158J14315_10003082_pt1 | contig 11211 bp, 10 predicted proteins | sample COG_08_FD_14315 | JGI IMG/M metagenome (IMG submission 14315)
TGGTTTTTAAGTTTAAACCAAGTGTTAAACGAACAAGAACTGGCTATCTCAAAACAAGTTTTAAAAGAAATAAATGATAGGTTAGGGTTTTTAACAAGCGTTGGCTTGTCATATTTATCAATTTCTAGAAATAGTGGCACTTTATCAGGTGGTGAAAGTCAAAGAATTAGATTAGCTAGCCAAATAGGATCAGGACTTTCTGGTGTACTTTATGTGCTTGACGAACCAAGTATCGGACTGCATCAAAGAGATAATGAACGATTATTACACACCCTTCAAAAACTAAGAGATTTAGGTAACACAGTTATTGTAGTAGAACATGATGAGGAAGCTATTTTAATTGCTGATCATGTAATAGATATTGGACCAGGAGCTGGGATTAATGGCGGAAAAATAATAGCTCAAGGAACACCTACAGAAGTTAAAGAAAATAAAAATAGTATTACGGGAAATTATTTATCAGGCATTAAAAGCATAGCAATTCCAAAATCTAGAAGGAAGATAAATCCAAATAAAAATATAACTTTAAGAGGCGCTTCTGGTAATAATCTTCAAGACATTGATGTAGATTTTCCTCTTGGAATATTAACATGCGTAACTGGAGTTTCTGGAGGTGGTAAGTCAACTCTAGTTATACAAACACTGCAAAGAAGTTTATCTAAAATATTAAATGGTAACAGTTCAATACCCTCACCCTATAAGTCTATAAGTGGGATATCTCAAATTGATAAAATTATTGATATTGATCAATCACCTATAGGACGGACACCAAGATCAAATCCCGCTACATATACAGGTGCTTTTAATCATATAAGAGATTGGTTTGCTGGATTGCCAGAAGCTAAGGCGAGAGGATACTTACCAGGTAGATTTTCTTTTAATGTCAAAGGAGGAAGGTGTGAAGTTTGTCAAGGCGATGGCGTAATCAAAATTGAAATGCATTTTTTGCCTGATGTTTATGTACAATGTGACCAATGTAAAGGCAAAAGATATAACAGAGAAACTTTAGAAGTTAAATGGCGAGATAAATCTATATCTGATGTTCTTGATATGACAGTGTCTGAAGGGACCGAACTTTTTAAGGCTGTACCTTTAATTCATGAAAAATTAGAGACTTTAGAAAGAGTTGGCCTTGGTTACATTAAAATTGGACAACGTTCTACCACACTATCAGGCGGAGAAGCTCAAAGAATAAAACTGGCAAAAGAGCTCTCTAGAAAAGGAACTGGCAGAACTATTTATATTTTGGACGAACCAACTACAGGCCTTCATTTTCATGATATAAAAAAATTATTAGAAGTTATGCAAGAGCTCGTTGATAATGGCAATACAATGATTGTAATAGAACATAATTTAGACGTTATTAAAACAGCTGACCATGTAATTGACTTAGGTCCTGAGGGGGGAGATAAAGGCGGATATATTGTTGCTAAAGGAACGCCAGAAGAAGTTTCAAAAGTAAAAGAAAGTCACACTGGAATTTTTTTAAAAAAGCTATTAAATAGTTCAAAATAATATGCCAACATTCAAAAAAATTAACATTATAGGTGGAGGATTAGCCGGATGCGAGGCAGCCTTCCAGATTTCAAAGTATGGAATACCAATAAATCTCTATGAGATGAGACCTAAGGTAAAAACGGAAGCTCACAAGACAGATTTTTTGGCAGAATTAGTATGCTCTAATTCTTTTAGATCAGATGATAAAGAGTTCAATGCCGTTGGGGTTCTTCACGAAGAATTGAGGATAGCAGACTCTCTTATAATGAAAACTGCCGACTTAAACAAAGTTCCCGCTGGGTCAGCATTAGCTGTTGATAGAGATAATTTTGCAAAAAAAATTCATAAAACCATCTCAAACATTAGAGAAATCAATGTTATCAACAAAGAAATTAAAAACTTAGACGAATTTAATGATGAAATAGTTATTGTAGCAACAGGACCACTTACATCTAAAGAACTAGCAAAAAATATAAAAATTAAAACACAAGAAAATTCTCTAGCTTTCTATGATGCTATAGCACCAATTGTTTATAAAGAAAGTATAGACATGAGCATTGCATGGAAACAATCACGATATGATAAAGGTGAAGGAGATGATTATATAAACTGCCCTTTATCAAAAGAACAATATTATCAATTTGTTAATGCTATAAAAGATGCTCCTAAAATGGAATTTAAAGAGTTTGAAAAAACACCTTTTTTTGAAGGCTGTATGCCAATTGAAGAAATTGTCAGAAGAGGAGATGAAACATTAAGATTTGGGCCCATGAAGCCTATAGGATTAACTAACCCACATAAAGATGAAGAACCGTATGCAATAGTTCAACTTAGACAAGATAATAAATCAGGTTCTTTATATAATATAGTAGGCTTTCAAACTAAAATGAAACATGGTTCTCAAAAAGATGTTTTTAGAACAATACCAGGTTTAGAAAAGTCAGAATATGCACGGTTAGGTGGACTTCATAGAAACACATTTATTAAATCTCCTAAAATTCTAGATTCTTTCTTACGTTTAAAGAGTTGCCCAAACATCATTTTTTCTGGGCAAATAACCGGAGTAGAAGGATATGTTGAATCATCTGCAATTGGTTTGATGTCAGGTTTAATAGCAGTTAATGATTTTAACAACACTAACTTTGAATTACCTCCAGAAAATACTACTCATGGAGCGTTATTGAAGCACATAACTTTAAACGCTAACCCTGAGACCTTTCAACCTATGAATATTAATTTTGGTCTAATGCCTGATGTAAACAATAATGAGAATGTAGATGGGAAAAAAAGAAAGTATTTAAAAGGAAGAGATAAAAAAAGAATTCAAGCAGCAGAATCCCTTAATGCCTTTAAAGAGTGGATTAATAAGATAAAAAATTAATTATTTCTTTCATATTCAGGTACATTCTTTTCATCCTGAATTTTTTCTCCTTTGTCTATATTAAAAAAAGTCAATATAGCTACAGCTACAAATATTGAGGAAAAAGTTCCAATTAATACACCCCAAATCATTGCTAAAGAAAAATCAGATAGAACTGCTCCACCAAAAAAGAAAATAATAAACAATGCAACTAATGTTGTAACAGAAGTTATAACAGTCCTAGATAAAGTTTCATTAATAGATTTATTATAAATAAAGTAATGATCCTTTGATTTATAACGTCTTAAATTCTCTCTGACGCGATCAAAAATCACAACTGTATCGTTAATAGAATAACCAGCTGTAGTTAAAATAGCAGCTATTGTAGCAAGGTTAAATTCTAATTGAAGAATAGAAAAAAGCCCAACAGTAGTAACTACATCATGAGTTAAAGCTATTATTGCGGCTATTGAAAATTGCCACTCAAATCGAAACCAAATATAAACCATAATTGATATTAAGGCTAAACCAACAGCCAACATACCAGCTGTTTTTAATTCGTCACCAACTACAGGACCAACAAATTCTGACCTTCTAATTTCATAATCTTTATTTGTAATTGATTTGACTTTTTCAATCATTGCTATTTGTTGTTTTTCGTCACCTTCTTGTTTTTGAATTCTAACTAAAAAATCAACATCTTTACCAAAATTTTGTATAGAAACTTCACCAGCCTCTAATGTAGATATTTTACTCCTCAGGTCATCAATATTCGATGAATTAATATTTTTACTTCTTAACTCTAATAAAATTCCACCTTTGAAATCAATTCCATAATTTAAGCTATTAACAAACAAGCTTAAAAGAGTACCTAGAATAATAATAGTAGAGAAAATAAAAGCATAATTTCTTAACTTTAAAAAATCCAAATTTGTATTTGATGGTACCAATCTTAATAATTTCATAGGTGCTACCTTAAAATTCAATTTTATCAATATCTTTTTTCTTTGTATAAAATAAAACAAGATATTTAGTTATAATTATTGCAGTAAACATTGAAGTAGCTATGCCTATCATTAAAGTAACCGAAAAGCCCTTTATAGGACCGCTGCCAAACGAAAACAATGCAAGAGCTGCAAATAAAGTTGTTAAATTAGCGTCGATTATAGTTGAAATAGCTCTTTGAAAACCAGCTTCAACAGCGTCAGAAACATTTCTACCTACATTATATTCTTCTTTAATTCTTTCAAAAATTAATACGTTAGCATCAACAGCCATACCCATCGTTAAAACAATGCCTGCAATTCCTGGTAAAGTTAATGTGGCTTGAATTAAACTTAACAATGCAATTATAAAGATAATATTACACATTAAAGCAATATTAGCTAACAAACCAAAGATACCATATGTTATAAACATAAATATCATCACGGCAATCAAACCTACAATACTGGCTATTTTACCAGATTGAATTGAATCTGCTCCTAGACCAGGTCCAACTGAGCGTTCTTCTAAAATAATCATTGGAGCAGGTAAAGCACCGGATCTTAAGACCAATGCTAAATCATTTGTTTCTTGCGTAGAAAAATTACCAGTAATTTGTCCACTTGAGAAGATTTGTGATTGAATAACTGGTGCGCTAACAACCTTACCATCTAGAACTATAGCAAAAGCTCTTCCAATATGCTTGCCAGTTACCCTTCCAAATTTCTTACCTCCAAGAGCTGACAATTGAAAAGATACTGATGGACTATTATTTCTATCAAATGTTGGATTTGCATCCTTTAACATCTCGCCTGAGACCATTACCCTTTTATTTATCATGTAAAAAAGATCAGGATCTTTGTCATCTTCAAGTATTGTATAACCAGGTGGTGCTTTTGAATTTATATTAATATCCTCTGAAGAGATAGAAGGATGAGCTAATTGAAAATTTAATTTTGCAGTTTTGCCTAGTAATTTTTTAATACGGCTTGGGTCATCAAGTCCAGGTAATTGAACTATAATCCGATCAATTCCTTGTTGTTGTATACTTGGTTCGTTAGTACCTGTTTCGTCAATTCTTCTTCTAACTATCTCAATAGCTTGAGCCATTGTTGATTTAATGATTTTTTTCTTATTAATATCTGAAAATTCAATAAAAAAAGTGCTGTCATTAATTTTTACAATTAAGTTTTCATCTATATTTAATATTGTTGACTTAATTTTATCATTTAGAATTGAACCTCTTTTTTGAAAAGAAATCTTTTTATCCTTAACACTTAATTTTTTATATCCAATTTTAGATTTTCTTAAAGCTGATCTAATATCTGATAGTAATGTTTCTAATTTTTCTGAAAAAACTATGTCCATATCTGCTTTAAGTAACAGATATGATCCACCTTTTAAATCTAATCCAAGGTTAATGGATTTACCTGGCAAGAAACTAGAAGAGGTGTTTTTTACTGAGCTATTTAAAAAATTGGGTATTGCATAAGCTATACCTAAGAAAACTAAAAAAAGCAGAAATGCAGCTCTTATTTTAGATAAATTTTTCATTATTACTCAATATAGATAGAATTCACACGGATTTTTAGGACATATATATTATTTTTTGACTTTAGATTTAGTTTTAGGCTTCTCAGGAGCAGACTTTAATTTTTCTTCACCTCTTACTTCTGAAATCATTTGTCTCGCAACATCAACTATAACATCTTTAGATATTTCTACACTTACAGTTTCAGAACCTTCATTGGCCTTTGAAATAACGCCCAAAATACCCCCAGCTGTTAAAACTTTATTGCCTCTTTTTAAGTTTTCAACCATTAATTTGTGTTGCTTAACTCTTTTTTGTTGAGGTCTAATAAGTAAAAAATAGAATATAATGAAAATGAGAACGAAAGGAAGAAGACCTTGCAGAGAAAACCCTCCGGCTCCTCCTGCTGCGGATTGAGCAAATGCACTTGAAATCATGAGTAACTCCTAGAAAGTAAAATTAATAATATCTTATATAAAAAAAAAAACATAAACACCATAGATAAAATTTAAAATATATATATATTGCTATTTTTATGATTTACTTAGGTTAATTCAAAAATGATTGATGATAATTCGAAACACTTATTAGAACGAATTGCAAATGCCTTAGACAGAATGGCTCCTGCAGAAAAAAAAATTAATAACTTAGATAGAAGTGAAGGTTTTGTGTATGAATCTAAATCAGGTTTAGTTAGACCAATCCTAGAAATTAATAGAATACCAATTGAACTTCTCCAAGGTATAGATTCACAAAAACAAACATTGTTGGATAATACAATTAGCTTTGCCAATGACTTGTCTGCCAACAATGCTTTATTATGGGGAGCCAGGGGGACAGGTAAATCATCATTAGTTAAAGCAGTACATGCAGAAGTTATATTAAAAACAAAATCTGAACAGCTGAAATTAGTAGAAATTCACCGTGAAGATATTGCAGAATTACCCGAACTATTGTCACTTTTATCAAACTATAAAAAATATAAATTTATTTTATTATGCGATGATTTATCTTTTGATGCCGGCGAAAATACATACAAAAGTCTTAAGGCTGCCTTAGATGGTGGAATTGAAGGAAAACCTAATAATGTTATATTTTATGCAACATCTAACAGAAGACATTTAATGCCTAGAGATATGATGGAAAATGAGCAATCAACTGCAATTAATCCATCTGAATCAGTAGAGGAAAAAGTTTCATTATCTGATAGATTTGGACTTTGGATAGGGTTTCATAACATGTCTCAAGATGTTTATTTAGAAATTGTTTTCGCCTATTGTAAAGAATTCAAGATTAGCCTTGAGCAAAATATTTTAAGGTCTCAGGCATTAGAATGGTCCATAACAAGAGGCGCCCGATCTGGTCGAGTAGCTTGGCAATTTATTCAAGACATAGCAAGCAAACAAAAAGTAAAGATTAATTAATCTATATAACTGTTGGGATTAACAGGGTTTCTTTTATATCTAATCTGGAAATGCAAAACATCTTCACTTAAAGAACTGTAACCTATAACTTGTTTTTTTTTCACTGACTGGCCTTGTTTAACATTATATTTAGCAATATTTGAATAAGCTGTTAACCAACCGTCATCATGTTTTATAAGAATAAGATTTCCAAATTTTTTTATTTGAGAACCAACAAAAGCTATTTTTCCACCGTGAGAGGAATATATAGGTGAATTATTATTTAATTTTATATCTATACCATCGTTATGTTGACCTTTGCCAAAGCTGCCATAGCCTTTAATGATTTTACCTTTAGCAGGCCATATAAAATTTGGAGCATTTTTAATTTTTTTTGCTTCATTAGTTTTATAATTTTTTTTACTTGGTTTAACGTTATAAATTTTTTTATCTATAATTTGATCTATTAGGGAATAATTCCTTTTAACTGGAATTAAAATTTTATTCCCAACTTTTAATATATGATTTTGTTTTAACTTGTTTAGACTTATTACGTCTAATTTGTTTACTGCAAATCTCAAAGAGATTTTATCAAGTGTATCTCCTTGCTTGATAATGTAAATGTTCTTGTTTCTCAAAAATAGAATTTGATTTTCTTTTAAAGAGTAAGGTTTAATCAAATTATTATCTTCAATAATATCTTTAGGAATGACTTTATATTCGTTTGCAATCGAGAATATTGTTTCATTCTTTTTAACGAATATCATTCCATTTGTTGGAATGTTATCTTTTAAAACATTAGATTTATTAAATATTGTAGCTTTTTTTTCTAAAGCAAAATCACCTTTAACATTTTCAATTAACTCTGCAGTTTTACAACTAGTCAGGAACAAAAAAAGTAAAATAAACTTAAACAAAATAAAAAACCTTTTAAAATTTGAATTTTAACAACTTACTTAAAAAATTCAATCCTTATCACTAATTAGCGGAACAAAACTCACTGGACCTAGATCCTCCCATATATCATCAGATCTATTCTTTTTGACTGTAATTTTTTTAAGTCTCTGCCCTGAATTTAAATCACCTACTGGAGCTATACAAATACCATTATATCTAATTTGATTTAACAATCTTCCATCTAATTCTTTAATTGCACACGTTATAATAATATGATCAAAAGGAGCTAATTTTGGCCAACCTAAAAAACCATCACCCTCTTCAGAAACAATATTTGTCAATTTTAGTTTTTTAAAACAAGCTTGTGCATTGACTAATAATGGTTTCAATCTCTCAATTGAATATACCCTTCTAGTCATAAGTGATAATATAGACGCCTGATATCCTGAGCCAGTTCCTATTTCTAATACTATTTCATTGCCCTGAAGCGCCAGTGCCTCTGTCATTGTTGCTACTATAAAAGGCTGACTAATGGTTTGATCAAATCCAATTGGTAAAGGGTTATTTTGATAAGCATAAGAATGAAAATTTGAAGGTAAGAACATTTCTCTTGGAATATACTCTATTGCAGAAAGAACTCTATCCGAAGTAATGCCCATAGATCTTAATGTCATTATTAAATTAGCTTTTTGAATTGAAGTCTCATATAGCATTTTATTTATCTTTTATTTAATTGATTAAATAAAGAAATATTAGTTAGATCTAATGTTAAAGGTGTTAAAGAAATTTTGTTTTTGCTTAAAGCATCCATATCAGTTTCTTGTGTGGCTTGATAAGAGTTTAACATTCTTCCAATTTTATATGAGGTATCTGTATTGTTAACAAAAATTTCATCAGATTTTTTTTGAGATGCTAATTTTGTATATAAGAAGTTACTGTTATCAGATTCAGATATATTCAATGGAAAATTAACATTAAAATACAATGGAGCCTTAATTTTAAGCTTTAAAAGATTTTTAATAATTTCAACACTATAATTCTTTGAACATAAATATGAATTACTTTTATGGTCTCCTCCGAGTTGACTTAATGCAATAGAATTTATACCCCTTAAAGCACCCTCCATAGCAGCCGCTACAGTACCAGAATAAGAAACTTCATCACCAATGTTACTTCCAGCGTTAATTCCACTTAAAATAAGATCAGGTTTACTAGTATTCATTATATGATTTAATGCAAAAATAACACAATCTGTTGGAGTTCCATCAACTATCCATTCGTATAGATTTTTGTGCTCAAAATTTATCTTATCCATGAGGGTTATAGATCTGGATTTTGCAGATTGATTATGCTTGGGAGACACTACATAAACAGTATCACAAAACTCATAAGCAATACTTTTTAATACTTGAAGACCAACAGCGTCAAAACCATCGTCATTAGTTATTAAAATTTTATTTATAAAATTTTCCATTTATTTCATATTTGGGTTTTGAATTTTAGTAATGCCTTTCATATAAGGTATTAAAACTTCAGGTATTAAAATTGATCCATCTTCTTGTTGATAATTTTCTAATACAGCAATCATAGTTCTACCTATTGCTAAACCAGAACCATTAAGAGTATGCAAAAATTCAATTTTATTTGTTTCTTTATCTTTAAATTTTGCATTCATTCTTCTTGCTTGAAAATCTCCACAATTAGAACAAGATGAGATTTCTCTATAAGCACCCTTTCCATTATTTTGACCCGGTAACCACACTTCTAAATCAAATGTTTTTTTTGCAGAAAACCCAACATCACCTGAACATAATTTCATAACTCTATAAGGTAATTGTAATTTTTTTAGTATAGATTCTGCACAAGAAACTAAAACATTTAATTCTTCATTCGAATTTTCAGGCTCCGTAATAAAAACCATCTCAACTTTAGAAAATTGATGCTGTCTTATCATTCCTCTTGTATCACTTCCAGCAGCACCTGCCTCAGATCTAAAACAAGGTGTGTTAGCAACAAATCTTAAAGGTAATTTTTTTTATCAATTATTTCATTACTGACTATGTTTGTTAATGGAACTTCTGATGTTGGTATTAACCACCTATTATCAATAGTGTTAAATAAATCATCTGAAAACTTTGGAAGTTGTCCTGTGCCATATAAAGCATCTTCTCTTACAATATAGGGAGGAGAAATTTCTTCAAAATTTAAATTATTTAAATGAGTATCAATCATGAAAGAAGATAAAGCCCGTTCAAGCAAAGCTAAATGACCTCGTAATAATACAAATCTAGATCCAGAAATTTTAACCCCTGTTTTAAAATCAAGTCCGTTTAACTGTTCCCCAAGGTCAACATGATCTAATGGATGATATTCAAATTGAGGAATTTTACCCCATTCTTTAATCAATTCATTATGACTTTCGTCTTTTCCTAAAGGAACATCAGCTTCTAAATAATTAGGAAATGTAATAAGTAAAGAATGTAGTTTATTTGATAATGTTTTAATTTTCTCATCTAATTTAGTGAGATCAGATTTGTAAAGAGACACTTGTGACTGCAATTCGGCTACATCTTTACCTTGAGAAATTAACTTTCCAATATCTTTAGACGTATTATTCCTTTTTTCTTGTATTTCTTGAATACTAGTTTGGTAATTTCTGATTTGCCTATCAAGTTCTAGTATTTCAGGTAGATCAATTTTTAATCCCCTCTTTTCCATTAACAACTGAAATTCATTTGGCTTGTTTCTGATAAATTTTATATCATGCATAAAAAAACTCGTTTAAAAAAATTAACTCTTATTTAAGAACTTAGAAAATATAATTGAAATTTCATATAAAACAATAATTGGAAGCGCTAATAATATTTGTGAAATTACATCTGGGGGAGTTAAGATCGCTGCAATAACAAAGGCAATTAAAATAGCATATTTTCTTTTATTTGCTAAATCATCAGGCGTTATAATACCAGTTTTAACAAGTAATAATAATATAACAGGTAACTCAAAACAAAGACCAAACGCAAAAATCAATTTCATCACTAAGGATAAGTATTCTGATATTCGTGGCTCAAGCTCAATTGGAAGAGAACCATCTACACCGTTAACTTGAAATGATAAAAAAAAGTCCCAAGCTAAAGGAATTACAATATAATAAACCATGGCGGCACCTGCTACAAAAAGAACTGGTGTAGCTAATAAAAAAGGTAGAAAAGCTTTTTTTTCATTTTGATATAGTCCTGGTGCTACAAAACGCCATATTTGAATTAAAAAAATTGGTAAAGAAACACAAAGTGATATAAAAAAAGCCACCTTAACTTGAGTAAAAAAACCTTCGTGCAATGCAGTATAAATCATTCTTCCACCATTTTCTGATATCTGAGAAGCTAATGGCGCTTGTAAAAAGTTATATACAATATCAGCCAGGTTTTGATTATTTGAAGTAAATTTAATAAAACATAAAAAAAATAAAAAAATAAACGCGCAAAATGAGATTAAAAGTCTATTTCTTAATTCTATAAGATGATCGAGTAACGTCATAT
>JGI20158J14315_10003084_pt1 | contig 11205 bp, 8 predicted proteins | sample COG_08_FD_14315 | JGI IMG/M metagenome (IMG submission 14315)
TCAGCAGACTCGCTCTACGGTGACTTGGTCTATGTAAATGCAGCCGATGAAGTGGTTCGGAATTGGCAAAGTGGCGGTTTCCGCGATGGAAAATTCCATCGCACTGGTTTTTTGAACGGATGGATGCCACCCCATCCCACCTTTTTTCTGCGCAAATCCGCGTACGAGGTACACGGCGCTTTCAACCTTGCGTTAAAATCCGCGGCTGATTATGAGCTAATGCTCCGAATGTTATTCAAACAAAAACTTTCCACCGCTTACCTCCCGGAAGTTTTGGTTCGGATGCGCACCGGCGGCGTGAGCAATGCAAATTGGACCAATCGACTCAAAGCCAATCGTGAAGACCGCCTAGCCTGGAGGCTAAACGGACTAAGGCCTCACCCTTGGACACTCCTCATGAAACCACTTCGAAAGCTGGCGCAATGGCGGCAGAAGAAATGAAGTCCTGTGTCTGCATGACACGTTTTTATTGCCTTTTGCTAACGGTTTCTATTCAAAACTTTAAATTTATTGCTAACCAATTCCATCCGGTGACAATTACCTTCGGTGCATGGCCAAGAGCAAAGAAGAAAAATCAAAGAAGACGTCAGGTGTGTCAAAGCAAAAACCTTCAATAAAAGCACGTTTACTTACTTGGTGGTTCTCGAAATTTCCGCCGTTGCAATAAATGGTGCGTTTGGCGTGAGTTTCATGAACATGTCAAATGACTCGCATCCTTCGTTTATCTTTACTTCGTGATGCTGTGGGGTTGGCGCGAAGCGCTCCCTTGCAGCTGATTGTGAACACCCAAACTGAAAGAACCAGACCCTCCTCATGTACGGATCGGACAAAGAGGCCCTGGAGGCCCTGAACAACAAGCATAAAGCACTCCTCAGCGAAATTGGCAATGTAATCGTGGGCCAAGAACAGGTCATTCGAGAAGTCACAACCGCGATTTTCGCCGGCGGCCACGTTTTGCTGGTAGGAGTGCCCGGACTCGCCAAAACGCTGCTTGTGAATACCATTGCCCAATCCTTGGGCTTGAGCTTCAACCGCGTGCAATTCACACCGGACTTGATGCCATCGGATATTGTCGGTTCCGAGATCCTCGATGAATCGCGTCAATTCAAATTCATGAAAGGGCCGCTGTTCGCCAACATCGTCCTCGCCGACGAGATCAACCGAACGCCGCCCAAAACACAGTCCGCATTGCTCGAAGCGATGCAAGAACGCTCAGTGACGGTGGCGGGCCAAACGTACCCATTGCCCTCGCCGTTTTTCGTTTTGGCAACGCAAAACCCAATCGAACAAGAAGGCACTTATCCGTTACCGGAAGCGCAACTGGACCGATTCATGTTCAACACGTGGGTGGATTATCCGACCCACGACGAAGAGTTGAGCGTGGTCAAGGCCACGACTTCCGACGCGGTGGCTTCGGTGAAGCCCGTCATTACCGGTGAGGAAATTCTGTACTTCCAACAGCTCATCCGACGCATGCCGGTAGCGGACAACGTACTGGAATACGCGGTGGGACTCGTGGGCAAGACACGGCCAGGCCGTGAGCGCGCCACTGAAACGGTCAACGCGTACCTCTCATGGGGCGCGGGACCACGGGCCTCACAATATTTGGTGGTGGGCGCGAAGGTCAACGCGGCGCTGAACGGCAAGTACAGCCCCGACATCGAGGACGTGAAAGCGGTGGCGACGCCAATTTTACGGCACCGCATTGTCCGCAACTACAAGGCCGAAGCCGAGGGGCACACGGTCGAATCCATCATTGAAGGATTGCTTTAAATTCCCGAGCCGTGACCGATTCGCGCCATGCCACCTCCGCGGGAGCCATCTTTCGGAGGGTATATGAACTTTTGGACGGGCGTGAAAAGCGCATTGCGGGGGGCTTGATGGCAGCGGTGTTTGCCAACAGCTTCGTCGACTTGTTGGGACTGGCCGCNGTCATTCCCGTCATCGGACTGGTGGTGGAGCCCGAGTTGATTTCTTCCAATGCGTTCCTGGGGTCCATCTACGACATCGCTTATGCCAACGGAATTGGCTCGGAGAAGCGCTTCTTGACCCTGCTCTGCNTCCTGCTCATTGCCGCATTTCTCTTCAAAACCCTTTTCGGCATTTGGCTGAATCACGTGCAATCGCGGTTTGCCTTTCGAGTAGCGCATCGGATGAGCGGCGAGGTTTGGCTGCATCATTTTTCCGATTCGCTGGAGCGCATGCGATCGAAAGAATCAGGGCGTGTGCTCACGGAAATCAACAGCTGGCCGGTGCTGTTTGCCCGCGTNTTCATCACAGGCGGTCANCTCCTCATCAACGAGTTGGTTGTAATGGTGTTGCTGGCCATTGGCTTAACCGCCTACGATCCCCTCATTTTTTTGGGTGTTGCCGGCATCATTGGCTCAGGCGGNTTGCTCATTCGGCTCATCACCAAACGCCGGCTTCAACACAACAGCGCAACCATTCAGCGCCTCGCTCCCACGTCCTCTTCGCTGGTCCAAAATGCGGTGCGCGGATTTCTGGAACTCATCACATTCCGAGCGGTTCAATCGGTCCAACGCAATTACCTCTCCCACACCCGAGAACTATACGCGGTGCACAGTCGGCAGATGGTGCTCGGCATCATCCCCACGCGGCTGTATGAATTGCTGGCGGTGACGGCGTTGTGCGGAATCATCGTCTTGTCCTTGATGTGGGGCGAAACCGACGCGGCGTTTTTCGAAACCCTTTCCCTTTTGGGACTAAGCGCCTACCGGGTGATGCCGGCCATGGCCCGCGCCAATTCCCGACTCATCGCCATGCGCGGCCAAATGCATCTGCTCGATGCCATGGAAAACGCGGGCATCGCGGCATCCGACGAACACCCTATTGCCACGGTGCCGAGCAGGATTGATCTGACGGAACCGATTCAAATTGAAGTGCACGATTTGACGTTGGCCTATGAAGGCGGCGCGCCTGTCGTACAAGGCCTCGATGCCACATTCAAACCGGGACAAATCCACGCCATCACGGGCGCTTCGGGATCCGGGAAAAGCACGCTCATCAGCGCGCTGCTGGGATTGCACGTCCCGCAGTCGGGTCGCATCACCGTTTCCGGACACGCATTGGGGGGCCAACTTTCTTCCCACCAATGGCTCGGCCACGTGGCTTACCTCGCGCAGCAACCGTTCCTATTCAACGGATCGGTCCGCGACAACTTGACCCTCGGCAGTTCCGATGGCGTTTCCGACGGCGGTTTTGATGGCTCTTTGGATAGTGCCATGGATGAAAGCCGTGTGCTTGAATTGATGGAGCGCTTGAGCCTCCTCGAAACGTTCGGCGAAAACCCGCTCAATTTTCAACTCAACGAAGGCGGATCCAACCTGAGCGGCGGACAGCAGCAAAGGCTCGCTTTGATCCGCGCCCTGCAATTGGGACGATCCGTGCTCGTGCTCGACGAGGCCACGAGCAGCCTCGATCCCGCGATGCGCAACATCGTCCTCGACTTGTTGCAGGAAGAAGCCCAGCGTGGCACAAGCGTTTTATTGGTGACGCACGATGCTGAAATCGCCCAGCACCTTCCGGGTGTGCGGCTGGAGCCTTGAATTGGGCAGGTGAGTCGAGCGGCAATTGAAATGAAACCCGTGAACAACATCCTGAACTTTTTCACCACCTTCGATTGGACAACTGATGCGTTGTGACGTGACGATATGTTCAATGTTTTGTAAATTGTAATAACAAATGAACGGCATGCCGCAAGCGGAGAACACGAATAAAAAGGAGGAGAGGAAGCGCCCCCCAGCTGCTGAGGAAAAACCGCAATATCCAGCATTCAGCATCCTTGGGATCCTGAAGCGCGTGTGGGCGATGCTCACCCAAAAGGAACGTCGCCGAGCGGGCCTGCTTTTCATTGGGATCATCATCAACAGCTTTGTCGACATCATCGGATTGGCTGCAGTGGTGCCAGTGATTGGATTGGTGATCAATCCGCAATTGATTTATGACAACGAATACCTCGCTCAAGTTTTCGAGCTGACCTCACGGATTGGACTCGACACTGAACGCAAGTTCTTGATGTTCACTTCCATGGCATTGATTGCCGCCTTTCTGTTCAAAGCGCTGGTTAACTTGGGGCTGAATCTGATCCAAACGCGGTATTCCTTCGCAATCGGTCACCGCATTTCAGGACTGATGTGGCAATACCACTTCTCCCAAAGCCTCGAACGCATGCGATCCACAGAGTCGGGTCGTGTCCTAAGCGAAATCAACGGGTGGCCGTTGGGCCTGGCCAATACGTTTGTGGTGGGCAACCTGCGTTTCATCAATGAGCTCATGGTCATCGCAGCCATTGCCATCGGCTTGGTGGTTTATGAGCCCATCGTCTTGCTCAGTGTGGCCGTGCTGCTGAGCATTGGTGTTGTGATCATTCGCAAAGGCACGAAAAATCGGCTGGAGCGTTACAGCGAAATAAGGAAGATCATGGGGCCGCAAACGGGAACGTTGATCAACAACGCCGTGCGGGGATTCTTGGAGGTGATGAGCTTTCGCGCATCTGACGCCATCCGCAATGGCTACTTGAACAAAACCCGCATCCTTTATCGCATTGGCAGCAACAGCCAAATCATGAACATGGCCCCAGCCAAACTCTACGAGGTTTTGGCGGTGACGGCAGTGAGTGTAGCCATTTTCATTAGTTTGCTTCTGGGAGAAAGCAATGAGGAATTTCTAAACCTGCTCATCGTCATGGCCCTGAGCGCCTATCGCATCATGCCTTCCATGACGCGACTCAATGGACACGTAATGGGAATGCGCTCCAACTATCACGTCATCAACGTCATCGAAGCCGCATTGAATTCTTGGGCGGAAAATCCAGATAACCCCAACCACCCCAATCATGTTCCGGCGGAAGGCAAAAACAACCACTGGAACAGCGCTCACATTCAGATCGATGCGTTGACCATTGGGTACGAATCCCTCTCAGCACCCGTGCTCACAAAATTGAACTGCGTATTTGACGCCGGGAAAATCCATGCCATCGTGGGACCATCAGGCTCAGGAAAGAGCACCCTGGTCAACACCATTTTGGGACTGCACCCCGCCATGTCGGGTGACATAAAAATTGGAGAGAATTCCGAAAAACAACAAACGCTTCGTGATCACGTGCCCGTAAAATCGTGGCTCTCGAACATTGGCTACCTCTCTCAGCAGCCGTTTTTATTCAACGGCAGTGTGCGTGAAAATCTGACCATGCGCGTGCCCAACATGACTGTGCATGAGGAGGAAGTGACTCGGTTGATTGCTCACCTCGATTTGACCGATTGCCTGGGTGACACGCCCTTGGATTTCGAATTGCTGGAAGGCGGAAACAACCTCAGTGGGGGACAGCAACAGCGGCTCGCTATTCTGCGGGCATTACGCATCGAGCGCCCCGTGCTCATATTGGACGAAGCGACAAGTGCATTGGATGGTGTGAAACGCGATGCCGTGTTTGAGTTGTTGCGGCAACGGGCGAACTCCGGCACAAACGTATTGCTCATCACCCACGACATGAGCTTGGCCGAGCAGTGCGATACGGTCTTGGACTTGGGAGATGATCAAGCGCAACCGGTGCAGCGATTCAATCGCACAACGAAAAACGAGAAGAAGTGAGAGAGATCATACTTGGATTGAATGCCTATCACGCCGATTCATCGGCGGCAATTTTCGTGGACGGCATTTTGATAGCCGCCACAGAAGAGGAACGCTTTCGGCGCATCAAGCATTGGGCCGGATTCCCTTCCGAGGCCATCAAGTTTTGCCTGGGCGAAGTTGGGTGTACGCTCCAAGAGGTCTCCGCCATTACCATTGGCCGAGACCCTACCGCGAAAAAGCTAAACAAAGCGGCGTTTGTCCTGAAGCATCCGCTCATTGCCAAATCTTTGTGGAACCAGCGTTCGGCCAACAAAGACGACATCACACTGTTGCACGAGCAGTTTCGTTTGGTGGAGGCCGGTGTTGACGTTGAAATGGTGCGCGGCAAATTGCGGTTCATCGAGCACCACCGCAGCCATTTGGGAAGCGCATTTTTTCCCTCGCCGTTTGAAGAAGCTGCCATCCTGAGCATTGACGGTTCGGGGGATTTTTCAACGACCATGCTCGCCAAAGGAAAAGGCACCCAAATTGAAGTGTTGGAATCGTTAGACTTCCCGACGAGCGTGGGGCTATTCTACACGGCCTTTACCCAATACCTCGGATTCCCCCATTACGGTGATGAATACAAAGTGATGGGTTTGGCTCCGTATGGCAATCCGCAATATGTGGACAAGGTGGCGGAAATTCTTCCCTTGAAAAAAGGGGGATTGTTCCAATGGCCCAGTTCTCATTTCAATTTGAAAAATGGGGTGGTCTACTATCCCGACAACTTGCCCGTGGTGGCGCCGTTGTTCGGTCCGAAGTTCATCGACTTGTTTGGACCCGCGCGGCAAAAAGGGGACGAACTGACCCAGTACCACATGGATTTGGCGGCATCGGTGCAGCGGTACACCGAGGAAGTGATCTTCCACGTGTTGCGGAGGTTGCACGAGATCACGGGACTTGAAAAGGTGTGCATTGCCGGTGGAGTAGCGCAAAACAGTGTCGCCAACGGCAAGATTACGCGCAACACACCGTTCAAGGAGGTCTACATCCCCTCGGCCGGACACGATGCCGGAATCTCGATGGGGTCTGCCCAGTACCATTGGCACCACGACCTCGGTCGCGATCGGGTCGCGCCGATTTACAGCGCATACACGGGCTCGCAGTTTGAAGACGACGCCATTGCCCAATTCTTAGATAAGGAAGGCGTGGAATACACGCGTTTTGAGAAAGACGAGGACCTGTACGATGCAGTATCGGACGCACTAGTAGAAGGCAACGTCATCGGCTGGTTCAGCGGACGAGCTGAGTTTGGACCGCGAGCGCTCGGCGCACGCAGCATCATCGCTGATCCGCGACGAGAAGACGCCAAAGAGTTGCTCAACTCCAAGATCAAACGCCGCGAGAGCTTTCGGCCCTTTGCGCCCTCCATCCTATCGGAGCATGTGAGCGACTGGTTTGAATTGGACGAACCGGTGCCGTTCATGGAAAAAGTATTCCCCATCAAGCCCGCGCGGCACGCGGAGATCCCCGCGGTCACGCACGTCGATGGCTCAGGGCGATTGCAAAGTGTCTACCAAGACGTTGCCCCTCGCTACCATGCCTTGATCAGCGCGTTTCACGCCAAAACCGGCGTGCCGATTTTGCTCAATACGAGCTTCAATGAAAATGAACCCATCGTGAATGCGCCGGAGCATGCGTTGGCTTGTTACCAGCGCACGAGTATGGACATGCTGGTGTTGGGAAATTGCGTGGTGAAACGAAACAAGCACACAAAATGAAATCCAAACGTTTATATATATCAGCCCTTTGGCTTGTCGAAGGTAATTTAAAAAGAAGCCCCGAACATTATTTCCACCATCTTGAACCTACTCTCAAGATGATACGTGGAGGTAACTTGATGTTTTTTTATGAGTCCGAGGATATTTTGAATCGGGTGTCTGCAGTTGCTAAAAATTACGATATCAACCTTTTGCCCTTTGAGCTGAAGCTTGAGGATCATCCCGACTTAGAGCGTTCAAAAGCAATGGCGCAAAATTCTTGTGAATTTCGGATGGATGTATTCGCTGATGCATTTCCTGATCTTATATCGAACGAGAAAGGTTTCAATCAATACTTCAAGTTCCTTAATAGAGGTGAAAATGTACAGGCCTATAGTAAGCAACTGGTTTGCACAATCGGCAAGTATTCCTTAATCCAGAAATCGATGGAGAAATATGATTTCGAAGAGCTCTACTGGGTTGATGTCTCAGCCAGCCGATTCAACCATGCACGCAAGAATTTTGATTTCTGTGAAATCCCGATCCGAAAAGACGCGATCCATCACTATTCCTCATCTCAAAAGATATTCGGACAAACCCAAAAAGTTCAAGGAAGCGTGCTCTTTGGAAATCGAAAAGCCTGGGAGTCTTTCGCAGCCCTCTACGACGAAACTTTCCGAGCATATATCGATTCTGGATGCACCTATCCCGCAACTGATGAGCCACTTATGACACTATGCCATTTGAAGAACCCCGACCTGTTTGAACGGGTCGACTCGGAAGAACGGACCCTCCTTCACAAAGCAGTTGGAAAATTGCTTTCACCCCTGCGGCGGTCTTTACTCATTGCAATGAACCAATATTAAATCCCTTTAAATGTCTATAAGTAGATTGTACGTGTCTGGCCTATGGATAATTCCTGGCAATCTCAAGAGAAATCGACAACACTATCTGGATTTATTACCTGAAACTTTTGAGCTATTAAGAGGTCAAAAGTTGGCATTTTATTGTGACGCAGACGATGTGAAAAAAAGCGCTATTGATCTCGCACAACAGTTGGGTATAACATTATTCATCCAGCATGTATCGTTGGCTGAACTTCCTTACCCTCAGCTTATCCATCGTAATTCTGAAATTATCCGACCTGGAAACTTCGACGTCTGGGCGAGAGCATTTCAGGGATTGGGCAGTAACGAAAAAGCTCTTAATCAATTACGATTTCAGTCTGATTCGACCAATACTTCGTATCCTCAACTGGTCACATGCTGGACATCTAAACCATTCCTTATTGGCAAGGCAATTTCAAATTACGATTATACAGAATATGTATGGGTGGATGCATCCCTTGCAAGGTATGACTTTAAAATCATAGGCGACTTTCGAAGGTGGGTTATCAATTCCGAACAATTAAGTCACTATTCATCACGAATGAAACTCTTTGGAAAGCGACAACCACTTCGTGGTGGTTGTTTAGGTGCTCGAAAAGCAACGTGGCTCAGGGTCATAGCAGCATACGACAGTACATTTCATGATTTTTTTGCACGAAAATGCCCTCACCCTGTAGATGATGAAATCCTGTTTGCGCTTTGTGAAGCCAAGTATCCCGAACTTTTTCATTGCACAAATCCAACACGAACTTGGCTGCACAAGGTCATTGGAAAAATTATCTGGAACCTGAGATTGACCTCGTTCATCAACAGAGCTTTGAATTAGAAGCGTTACCATCAAAACTGTTCTTGACAAAAGCATCAAGAATATTCTTTCCATGCCACTCCTAAAATTTCTTACATGGTGACCAAGGATACCACCCACAGTCTGTGCATCATTTTGGGCATGCACAAATCTGGAACCTCCTTTTTAGTGAGTTCTCTTTTTAATTCTGGATTTTCAGTAGGTCACGATGTTTCGGAAATCGGCTATCAAAAATCAAAAGGCGAAAGCCCCGAATTACTTGACATCAATAGCGAAATCTTGGGAACAGCAGGGCTTCATTCAACATCCATTATCCGCAAAAGAGACTACCCAAACTCAACGACTTTAATCCATCAATTTTTATCGAAGCAGGAGAGTACTCATCTGGCATTGAAAGATCCAAGGTTGGTCCTCACCTATCAAGACCATTGGAAGTCAATCTTACCGGAGCATAAAATCATCATCACTTTCAGAAATCCTTTTTATGTGATACGACACTATGCCAGTCATTTCAATAGCAAAACAAAATGGAGAGTTCTTTTCCGCAGTCTCAGAGCATGGCGGGCATACAATAAGGAGCTGCTCCAAATCATTGAGAGTGCGAAAGAAGAAACTTTCATCACCGAATTTGAAACCATCTTAACCTCGGAGGAAGAGAGAAAGCACTTCAGTCAATTTGTCGGAATTAACATTTCATTTTTCGAAGAAAGCAAGACGCAAAAGAAAGTCCAACGCTGGAAGCTTTTCGCTGGACAAGTTCTGGGCTTCCCAATCTATCAAGAACTAAAATCAAAAGGCAGGAGCTAGAAGGACAGCAATAAAAAAACCATTTAGCGAAGGTAGCTTCCCCTCATATCAAAATAAGAAATGATCAGGAGAAAACTCAAATCAACCCTTTTCCTCATCAAAGCTCTTCGACATGCGGAAGTTTGGATCCCCATCCGCAAGTGGCAGCACTTTTTGCGTTTGGCGCAAAATCGGCAGAAGCGATTGGGATCCCTTCCTCGCTTCAGGGGTTCAAAAGGCATCAATGACATGATTGCGTTTAGCGCCATCTTCCATCTTGATGCCGAAATGTCCCCCTACACAGACAAGCTGAAAGTCCGGGACTTCATTGCAAAGACGATTGGCACACGCTTTTTGAGTGAGATTTCTCAGATCGCCGACCGTGTTGAGGATTTGGACTTGGAAAAGGCTGTCGGATGTTTCATAAAAACCAATCACGACAGCGGAGGACACTTCCAACTAAAAGACATTTCGCAGCAGGAAGAGGCCAAAGAAAAGATACACAAGCACATGCGCAATAAGGACTACGGCAGGCAAAAAGGGGAGTTTATGTATCACAGTATCATTCCAAAAGTTTATGTCGAAAGGCCATTCTTGGCTCGAGCCGATCAGTCAACCTTGAAGGTTTGGCGCATCTTTTTTCATTACGGGAAAAACATCTTAATTCAAGTGAATGAATGCTCATCCATGCCTGATTTGACCCACATTTACTCCCCAAGTTTCGCGCCAATCACCCGATATTATAGTCATAATCGAGGCGATGCTCTCATCGAATCAGAAAAACTCCTTCCCATCACCAGCCACATCACGGAAGAAGGATTGAGGCAAATGATTGCACTCGGTGAGAAATGTACCGCTGATTTTCACTTTTGCCGATTTGACGCTTTTGAAACTACCGAGGGAATCAAATTTTCAGAGCTCACGTTCATGCCGATATCCGGGTGTTTCAATGAAGAGCTGAGCGAAATCTTAGGTCGGGAAATGATGCAGCATGCTCCAAACTTTTTCAAAATTCCGTGAGTTCCACCTCCCTTAATTTGAAAGCGAATCAGATGGCAAGAACAATTAGACAGATCCTATTCCTACTGCGTGCCCTGAGCAAAGCTGGCATTTGGATCCCATTGCGCAAGTGGCGACAATTCTACTTGATTGCACTCACCCGTTGGAGTCGAAATCAATATTTGCCTCGATTTGCTCGAGGACAAGATTACAATGACATGATTGCATTTGCCGCCCTCTTTCAGTTAACAGAGGACATGTCGAAGTACACCGATAAAATTCTCGTTCGTGAATACATCAAACAGTGCATTGGCGATCAACACTTGTCAGAAATCCTTCAAGTCACGGATGATCCGTATTCTCTGAATTTCGAATCAGCTCGGGGCAACTACAT
>JGI20158J14315_10003101_pt1 | contig 11172 bp, 19 predicted proteins | sample COG_08_FD_14315 | JGI IMG/M metagenome (IMG submission 14315)
TGCATTGCAGTAGTCAAGTCCTCACATAGTTTCTCAACTGCAGTACATAGTTTGTCTGCCTTTTCCATTGCAGTTTGTTCTGCATTCACTTCATTTACTAATTCTGATAATTTCATATTGTCTCCTTTATCATTTTGTTTAACTTGTTTTGTTTTCTGATTAATTGTTTCTCAGCAGTCTTGAGGTCTTTCTGTGTTCTTAGAATACAAACACTAGAAGACCAGTCTTCACCAACACTAGTGTCATTTTTCATTTCTTCTAGTCTTTCTTTCTCTGACCTTATCTCACTCTGTAAACATTGGATATCAAGTTCCACTGCCATCAGTTTGAGTTTTAGTTCTTGTTGTTTATCTTGTTTTGTCATTATATACATAGTATACTAAAAAGTGAGGGGCATTGTCAAGGCTGAGTCTTGCAACCCTAAACTTTTGAATCCAAATCCTTTGTTAGGTATTTGAGTACTGCTTTCCTTTCTATTGGAGATAGGTCTTTATGTGATTTGAACTTACTCCATGTAGTTCCAAAAGTCACAAACTTGTTTCCTGCAGTCACGGCTGCATTCCATAGTTCTAAAGATTCCTCATCCTTACCGTTGTATAGTTCATTGTTTTCACATAGTGTGATTAGTTTTCTTCCTAAGTTCACATATGCTTGTTCTTGTAAATTCACAATTTTCTCCTTTGTTGTTTAAGAGTCTATTGTACTAAAAAGTGGAGGGGATTGTAAAGGGGTTTTATAAACTATCTTGTAGTGAGTTTAATTCTTGTATTTTCTTTTGTAGGATTTCTGTTCTGTTCGGCCAATAGATATAATCTTTATCTGAATCCTTCATTAGGTTTTCTAATAAGGGTCTGATAAAGTTATCCATCTTATTGACTACTTCCGTTGCAGAAGTAGTCTTTTCTATTATCTTAGTGTCAACGGATGCAAGTTCATCTGCATCCATAGCAGTAAATCCGAAGTCGTTNTATTCTATACTCATAGTATTATTTAGTAAACCTATCCATGTCTCTAAGTGTTTCTTTATCACTCTGAACACTTTGGTAGTTTGCATGTGCNTGTAGTGTCACATCTGCAATCTCATACTCGGGATACGAAGTAATGAGTTTATAAATCAATCCTGCGACATCTTGGTGTTTGACACTAGGTAGATTCTCATTGTTAAGAAGACCCAAATTGATTGTAGTCATTTTGTATCTCTTCTTAGAGTTGTATTGATAATTGTTTGCAAGGTGGTTGAGTTGTGCTTTCTCACTTGCATACTTATAACCTTTTGATATGTTTGGTTGACTTGCACGACTAGAGATATTGATAATGTATTTTGTCTTCTCACCTTCCCATGCCTCATGAGCAATAGATAGAATCTCTGATTGGTCTTGGTGTGCAAGATTGATTAGAACATCACAAGGTTGATACCCACTGAATATCCAACAGTTCCTTCCATTCATTGTTATGTCTTCACAACGAATTGGGTCTACTTTAAAAGTGTTCCCTAAATGTGGTGTTGCTTCAAGTGTTCTTTTAATTATCTCTGCNAGACCACTACTTCCTGTTATTGCTATTCTCATAATATTCCTTAATTATATTAAACGATGGTTTTCCAAATAGTGAACCATCTACACTACACTTATTACAAGGGGACTTACTACGGTCTCCCTTCATTAATCTTTTACGAATCTTTGTCATAGGTTTAGAGAACCATACTTCGTGTAAAGACATAGTCAATAAATTTCCTACAACGTGTTCTCGTCCCCAGTCATTAGAGCAGAACAATACATCACCATTCCAATCTACAAACATTTTATAGAAAGGGTAGTGACAAGGTTTACCTTTTAGATTTTCTATACTATCATCTTCGACACCAACCCAATCGACTACACCACTTCGGTTATTTAGTATCAGTCCGTGTTTCTCAAAGTCACCCCAATGCATTCTGTATCTGTATCGGTCTTCATGCACTCTTGCATCTGCCATCATAGTGTCGAAGTGTTCCATCTGTTCTATCCCATCATACAGATTAATGTAAAGTAAATCTAATCCACTCTTATACAATCCGTTGATATAATCTATATCTAACTTATCTCCGTTAGTATTACACTCTAGTGTTGCATAAGGTAAGTTGTACCTAAACACTCTTACAATTTCTATGAAGTCGGGGTTAAGTAAGTTCTCACCAAACCCACTAAAGGATATCTTACCTCTGAATCCATTGTCTGCAAGTTCTTCTGCAATCGTTGTTGCACCTTTAACTGTTAAGTGTAGGTTTCTGTTAGGGAAAACTTTAGGGTCGTGTCGTGGACAAAACACACAAGTTCTATTACAAAGTTCTGTAGTGTTAATCTCTACAGTAAGAATAGAATCTAGTGGACTAGTTCCTTGGACTGTATCCCAATGTTTCTTTTCTTGTTCTCTTCTATGTTCTAAGAAGTCAAATTGGTCAACTGCAGTGATTGGAATATTACGAGACATTACAAACCACGTGTCGTTCTCTGTCTTCTGATTCGTGTACATAAGTGTAAGTTATGTTATCGTTCATATAGAATCCAAAATCTTCTGCATAGTATTTTGGAACTGCGAAGAATTGTAAATCTTCCCATTCATCCAGTAACTTTGTCTTAGGGTTTTTATTTGGATTGTACAGATACGGTCTCAATAGGATATGGTCTCCTAGTGGTTGTTCTAATACAGAGAATACAAAATTATTATCTTCTTTATACAGTCTAACACTCTTAACGTCAAACTGACACCCCATTTTTATTGTATAGTCTTTGGGAAAATTAAATCGAAGTATATCGTCTGCTACTTCTTCTGTAAAACTGTATGTTGGCGAGACTTTATCTAAGTCGAGTTTCTCGATTACCGAGGGACTAGAAGTATCCACCGTCCCTGTTATCATTACCATCATCTTCACCGTCTGTTAGTTCATTAGCAGAAATGAATCCACTGTCTTCTGTCAATTCTTTAATATATGCTTCTGACTCTAATACAAATGTGTCAATCATTTCCTGTTTAGTTTGAGATTGAACTACTGTTGAGAATCCTAATAGGTCTGCCTGTTCTTGTATCTTTGCTTTTGTAAGTCCCTGCAATTCTGATGCATTAGGAATAACAATTTCTTCGAACTCTTCTTCAACTTCTTCTTCAACTGCATCTATCTTTGCTTGTGCATTTGCAAGAAGGTCTTCTTCAGTATCAAAACTTGGAATTGATGCATTGATACTTTGAGGTTCTTCTATTTTTGCTTGTATGTTAGGTGCATTACCACCAGTTATAACTGGTGCAAAACTTGGAGAAGATTTATCATCCTCTTCATCAACTACAAATGAATCATTGAATTGTTCTTCGTCAATTAAGTCCATTTCCATTTGGTCTTCGGAACTTACGCCTGATGAAATGTTTGCTAAGTATTCTTCTTCGGTTTCTTCTTCATCTTTTGGTTCTATAAACTCTGCAAATGATTTCTTTGCTTCATCTACTTGAGCGTTAAAATCATCGTCTACTGAAAGTGTTGATTCTATTACTGGTTCTGAATCCTCTAAACTTTCAAGTGTGTCTTCATTTGAAAGCATACTTTCAAGTGTGTCTTCAGACTTTTCGTTGACATCTTCTAATGATTCTTCTGTTACAGGATTTAATGCACGAATCATATCCCACGCTTTTGTCTTAGGTTTGGATGCAGGTTTTGGTGCAGGTGTGTCTGCAATGATTTGGTCAACTCTCTGTTGTTCTGTTTCAGTTAGAGGTGTTGTAGACTCTCCACTTGGTAAACCGATAACTCCGTCTCCATCTAAGTCAATTGAAAGTCCTGCTTTTGCAAGTGCTTCTTCCATTACCTTAAGTCTGTCTTCAGTTCTTTTACGAAGTTGTCTTTCGTCTGCAGTCTTAGTCTTTTCGCTTTCAATCCTTCTAGCAATCTCTAATTGTTTTGCAACTTGTTCTTCTTCTAATAAAACTTGTAATCTAGTTTGCGAATTTTTAACCTGTGTATTGTATTCCTCTACACCTGCAACAACATCGTCTCTAACTAAAATCAATGCTTCTAGTTCATTAGGTTTAACTTGTCCAGTTTTTAAATGTGACTCTAGTAAACCATTTACGATTTGTGCTGATTGTGGGGATAGACCAATTTTGAAATTTGCAATTCGTTCTTGGATTCTTTCTATTTCTGATTTCTCTGGCACTTGTTGTGCAAAGTCTGATGGGGGTGTTGGTATATTCATAATTTAATTCCTGTTAATAAAAGCCGCGGCGTCCTACTCGACTAGAAAGTTTATACATTGGAAAGTGTATTTACTTCCCATATCATTTCTATGTATAGTCTCTGAGGACAATATTATTTAGTTAAAGTTTGTCTTCGGAAACGCTTTAACAACGAACTCTTTGGTTATGTATTTAAAGGGGTTAATCCCTTCCTTTACAAGGTCAATTAGTTCTGCTTCTTTGCTTGGTATTCCTTCTAACAATTGAATCCACATTGATTCTCTACGAAGTTGTGGGATGTCGTTGGTCACAAAGTATTTGAACTTCTTAAATTCAAATCTCAAAGATGTTTCTGCAAGGTCTGATGCAGGTGCTTGATTCTCACCGTAGGGTGTTTTACCTTCTGGCAATGTAGAATTTATTTTACTGTCAAACAACCACTGAAGTACTGGTAGTACTGCACCGTTTCTATCACTGAAAGTTCTGAGACCATTGATTGCAAATGCTTCATTGTCTTGCAATACAATTTCTGTTTGACAAAGTATTTCAAATACATTTGCATCGTTAGTTAATCTAACTTGTTTTGTATCAAGTTCCATTTTAGGTTTATTAGGAGCACCCTTCGGTCTTCCTCTACCTCTTTTCTTTTCTTCTGTCATAATGTAAAATCCTCTATATGATTTAATAACTCGTTTAACCTATGTGTTCTTAAGTAGTCAAATACCTTCCCTCTTACAGGTGCAGTTTTGGCATACTCTGACATTATATTTTCTTCTATGTTAGAAGGAATAAATTCTAAGTCGATAAGAGTTTGATTTCTTAAATAGTTCCGATAGTATTTATCGTCCTTTTCAATGGTGATTCTGAGATACTTTTCCTTTACAGGTTTTCTTAATGGGGTTTGTCTTATCCCTTGGTCTAAACAATCATCACTGGATAGAATGTTTGGAACACCGTCTGACTTATCTCCAGTGAGTATGTGTTCTCTTAGGAACAAGTCGGGGTCGTCACATCTAATCATCTTATTTAGATTAGGAGACCACTGTTCTACATTTGGATATTTGTGTAATTGTTGGAAGTCTTTATCTCCACTGACGATTAATACTTTCTCGTGAGGTGCAAACTTCTTAACAAGAATTGCAATGATATCATCTGCTTCACAATTCTCCACATACATATATCTGTAAGGAAAGTTATCTCTGATTTCTTCTTTAACTATTTGGAGTGTATCAAATATCATTGTCCAATCCATACTAGATGCTTCTCTAGACTTCTTACGATTTGCTTTATAGAGTGGGTAGTAATCTTTTCTCCAAGGATGTGAAGCATCAGTACAAAGAGTTATCTCTCCATACTTTCCTGCATATTTCTTTTGGTAGTTTCTAACAGAGTTGAGTATCATATGTCTTAACATATCTTCTGATACTTCTCCATCATTCATTTTGAGTTGTGCCATTAATCCTGCGATAATGGTTTGGGTAAAATCTATAAGTATCATCTAATCACTTTTATTAATAATGTATTTTTAGTAATTAAATCGTTTCCGTCTTTTAGTTTGGAACGAGGTATCTCATCTAAGAAACCTTTAGCAATTTTATTACCACCTTTAACTATTCTATCAAGTAACTTGATATCTGTCAAGGTCTTTTCTTCACATACATCATAATCAATAATACGAGAACCTTTAACTGATAGACCACCATAAGTTTCAAACTTAGTAAACTTCTTAGAAGCAACATTGTAAGTGAACAACATTCTTGCACGAATAATTTCTTCGGGGTCGACTGAATGATACTTACCGTGTTGTTTTAGAAACGGAAGTTTACTGACTAACTGTTTTGGCGATTTAGGTTTACGGGGTTTCCTAATAGGTTTGTATTCACTGACATATTTGTCTATGTCATTTTCAATCCCTTCTAATTTTGCTATAACCTTTTTCTTTTGTGCAGGTGTTAAAAAATTATATGCTTCGTCTAACTGTTCGCATCCCTCTTCATTTTCTATTTCAAATTTTATGTCGTGAGTGAATCCCTGCATAAAAGCAATGACCTTTCCACTGTAATCAATTTGTTTAAGATACTTGTACATAGAGAAATTAGATTTACCTTTGTTCTCCATTAGTAGGTCAATTTCAAATTCAACCTCGTCTAAAGCATTAAGTGCTTTGTTTCTCATTCGTTCTTGTATAGTTATTTTTTGAATCATAATAAACAGTATACTAAATGTTGGTGGGTAATGTCAAGTTTGTTTTTCGGGATTGTCAAAATAATTCCAGTTTCCTGCAAGTCGAAGTGTCTCTGCTGATTCTTGTGCAAAGGGTTGGACATCACATCGTAACCAAGATGGGAACATAAGAAGTTCTCCAACTTTAGGTGTGTGATAATAATCTACAAAGTTGTAGTATCCCTGTTCTCCGTAAGAGAAGTGTATCATCCCATCTTGTTTGTCTGATGGTGTTCTAGTGTCACTAAGATAAATCATAAAGGAAAACATTCCCTCAAAATATACAGGACTATGATGATGTGCATATTGTAGAACCATACCTAAGTTGTCAACTGCAACATCCCAAATATTAAAATGACTAACAGGAAACTTCGTCAAGTCTTCAGTGCAATGCAACATCGTTCTTAGATGTTGATGAAGGTGTGTAAAGACATCCTCTGAACAAAGGTGTCCCAACGTCCACTCTGTATTATCACTTGCTCTGACGGTCTCTGAGTGAGTTTGTAGTTCATTTAAAACATCATCATTCATTATACCCGTATAGATAAGTGGGCCGAATGGATTGATTACTATTCCTGTTGCATTAGGTGTCATTATGTATCTCCACAAAATATTCTGCATCAACAAGAACCAAAGGTTTACTTCGATTTCTTTTTATCACTACGAGGGGTTCATACCCTTTGCAGTTTTCTGATGCTTGTTCGTATGCTTTCCATACGTTCACTGCTTCTTGATTCTTACATTCTACACTATAAGGAAATACCTGTCTAGTTTGTTTTCCCATAATGATGTCTTCACCTTGGGAACCCATAGGACGAGATTCGATATCTTCCTCATCGACACCCAGTTTTTCAACTAGGACTTTTGCAAACCACTGTTGTAGTTTTCTACCTTTAGCTTTCGCTGAACTTGTTTTCATAATCATCACTGTCTGCAGATTTGAATTTAATACATTCAAATGGAATATAAACATCACCCTCTTCTTCGGGGATGTATAGTTGATTAATCATAGAACGGTTGCAAGTGTCAATTGCATCAAAGACACTTTCGACTAGTGCTTCACCACCTAGATTAAATGAAGTGTTAAACAGAATAGGTGTTCCTGTTCGTTCTCCGAATTTTTTAATTAAATTATAATATACTGGATTCTGTTCTTCTGTCACTGTTTGGATTCTACAAGTTCCATCAGCGTGAACTAAACTTGGAATCTCTTTATATGCTTTCTCTCTTGCTTGGATAGCAAAGGACATATAAGGCGAACCGTGTTCTTCTAATTGCAACATATGAAAATACTCATTCGCATTTTCTTTTAGAACCGTACAAGCAAAAGGTCGATACTCTTCTCGTTGTTTCACATCGTTAACAATTTGTTTTGCATTCCAAAGTCTTGGGTCAAAGATAATAGAACGGTTTCCTAATGCACGAGGCCCAATCTCTGAAGACCCTTGATACATTCCAACAATCTGTTGTTTGTCTATGAGTAAATCTAAACACTCATCCATCTCTCTTACTATATTTGTTTGTATCATTATTCTGATTCTCCAGTTTCATTATTCAACAGTCTTGCAAGATTCAACGAAGCACCAACTGCTGTTCCAGCATCTGATGCTGCAGGGTCAACAAAGAATGTGACCTCGGGAAATCTTTCCATATATTTGTAATTGTTAGTACAGTTCAATGAGTAACCACCCGAGAGAACAATTCTCTTACAGTCGGGATTCATATCTAATGCACGTTGAATAATATCACAAGAGTGTTCCAGTGCATCCAGTTCACATCTTTGTGCAACGGTATGACGAGTATGGACTTTATCCATTATTGGAACACCAGCATAAGATGCCATTCCCATTACCTTGCCTGGCGCACGACCCATCTTTTCGCACCCTAGTGCTGCAGATAGATTAGAGAAGTTCATCCCCATAGACGGTTGACTGGTAAACACGGTAGGGACACCTTCGATAGTTGTTTCTAAATCTTCGGGACAATGTAAACACGATTCTAATTCATTGTCAAAAGTTCCACCCTTCGCATCACCCAGTGAACGAGAATTGGAAAGTCTTTGCCATTGAAGTTTAGGTTCAGTCTCTTTACCCTGTATATAATAGATAGATTCTATTTCTTGATAATTAGGATGAGTGCTATGGTGTCTTTGAGCACCACCACCATCCCAAGTGATTGCAATAACATCTTCGTTCTTGTCATACCAAGGTGAGAAGTAATAACCACACTCAGCGTGATACAGATGATGTTCTAAATCAAACACATACTCATTCATTTCGAGTTGAGATGCAATAGCGTGATTAATAATCTCGTCTGCATCTATATTATTTTCTTGTACACTGATACGAGGATTATCTTTATCGACATTGAAGTCTTCCATTATCTCTTCGATACGAGTTCTTGTAAGTTGGGTTTGTGCAAATGCACCGATAATATCTCTTGCGAGTAATCTGTCTTGTCTGACTTCATCAGAAAAAGTAAAGTCTAAACCTCGTCTATCAAACGAAGTGAAAACAAGATGGTCGGGTTTATGCAGACCTCTTTGCGATAAAGTGATGAGTTCTGCTTCATCGGGACTGGGTGTCCAGTGTTTATCTCTACGATGTCGTGCTTCTTCGAAGACATTTGTGACTTCACCATCGTGAAAGGTGACAATCGAAGTGTCGTGTGAAGTGTTCACTGCAAGTATTTCCATAATATATCCTGTGTTTAATTATTATTTAATAATAGTTTATTTAATATGTTTATTTAGTTCTTTATAAAAAGACAATAATTGTTTGGGTGTAAAGAATTTATCGTCCATAAACTGTTCGACCATCGATTTACGCCCCGATTTGAACCCACTATACCATACTGACACAACCAGTGCGAATATAAATCCGATGTGTATTAATATTAATTCAGTACTCATACAATATAATCCTCGGGTTTCTCTTCTGTCTTGTTTTTAGTGAGTTTACTGACTGTCCACTCGGTACAGTCGTGTTTTTTCCAATAGAAATGCAGGGTCATAAACAAGGCACCCCACAATCCCAGTGAAAAAATATATTTAAATAGTGTCCAAGGTAATAAAATTAGTTCAAGCATAGTATTATTTAGTCGTAACCCCGATTAAAAAGGACAACCGTTATGTCCTATTAAAGAATTTTTTTGTTTTTGTTCCTCACGCCACCTTAAAAAGTCTATTGCGACCTCTCTTGTTGTATGAGTAAGAGTCGATACTCTTTCTTTCACTTTTCTTTTTTTATTTTTCATATGTTATCCTGTAAGTAAAGTTCGAAGTAGAAAAAACAATCCCACTCCATTTAAAACGATTAATGCACGGTCATTCCACATCAGTGACACGACTAACCATAGTGCAACGCCTACAAACGACAGACCTAAGTCCCAGTCTTGGTATCCCTCGACACCACGGAGGGACATACTGGACAGTACAAAGACGCTGGCGACCCATTTAATATACCAATCAGTCGTATATCGAGGAGTTTCCGTAGACACCTCATAACGATTTTCTTCTTTATCGATAATACTGTTATCCGTTTCGGTCATTAAACCATCTCCTAATTGTATAAACCCGAGTATATGCAACAAAAGTCATCGCAATGGTAATCGAAGTCCCTATTGCAACTGAACTATTCATCTGCAGTACATCAATACAGATATAAAGACCCAATAAATTCAATGGGTAATTGATTAATAACCCAGTTCCCACTGTGGTTGCAGTCTCTTTATGTATTTTACGTGATTTCACACTCATAGTAGACCTCTGTACGACGCTGGAATCATTAAATAATCCTCACACCGTGTTGATGTATTTCAGTCATACACAAAGATGCACCCAATCTAGGGTCTTTCTTCGTTAATGTAGACTCGTAGTTCTTTTTGAGTTTAGGTAACAGTAGTTCCAAGACCTTATCGCCTGTCATAGTGTAACACTCAACAATCTCTGCACCATCAAACCTCACTGCATAATGGTTTTTATATTTGCCAATCTTTTCTTCTTTAAGATACTTCACTTGTTTCTCCCAAGTAGACTGAACAGAGATACCATTGTATGCACCATTAATATTCTTACCTATGGTAGACTTATATTCACAAGCACCATCTTGGTCATATCCATCTGCACCACTGAGGGTGTCTGCTTTCTTGTGACCTAATTTATTTGCAATGAGTATCTCTCTCGATACTGCATAAGAGAAAGGGTCTCCCCATCCTTGTTCCTCACATATCTTATACATTGCTTTGAAGTGATGTTCGAATTGTTCTTGTGGTGTCATAATAAGTCTCCGTATTAAATTATAAGTCTATTGTATCAAAAAGTGAGATGCTTTGTCAACAGGTTTTTTGGCCATAAAAAAAATTTTTAGATGGTGTCATATAGACCGCTCTGAGATAATAGGTGGGGGGGTTTAGTCCTCTTTCATTTCTCCTAGGAGTCCCACAGCACTGTTCTAAGCGTCTCAGAGACACCCACCCCTACCCTATATCCTCTAAGGACATCTGATACGCTTAGAGCGTCTCTAAGTAACAACCAGTGGTCTCTCTCATACCACTCTGACCTTCTCAGTAGATAACTCTAGGGACTCACTTGATTCATAACGAATGTCCTTCCCTAGTCGGACTTATACATCTATTATACTATAGAGGAGGGTCTTTGTCTAGTGGAATTTCCTTTTATTTCCATTTACCACTAGATATTCTATCTGAATCTCTCCTATAATCTTTTGACCAGTACGTCTATGGACTAGA
>JGI20158J14315_10003104_pt1 | contig 11169 bp, 7 predicted proteins | sample COG_08_FD_14315 | JGI IMG/M metagenome (IMG submission 14315)
GCTTCCGCTTCGGCTGCTTTCGCGGCTTCCTCCTCGGCGGCAAGACGCTCGCGTTCGGCCTCCGCTTCGGCTGCTTTCGCGGCTTCCTCCTCGGCGGCAAGACGCTCGCGTTCGGCCTCCGCGGCTTTTTCGGCGGCGTTTGCTTCTTCAGCCAAACGCTTTTGCTCTCTGGCCAATTTACGTGCATTTTCGCGCTCTTCTTTGGCCAATGCGACGGCCGCGTCGTCAACAGACCATCCGGCGGCGTCGGCATCGGCGAAAGATTTCTTTGTGGCCGATTTGCCTGTGGAACTGTTCTGGTACACCTTTTCGTCCACGGTCATGAACCAAGTGTCTGGTCCAGATGCCGCAACACCGGCCTTTTTAGTCGCATACACTTTCATCGCCTGGCGGTTCGCCGCACGTTGCTGTTGTTCCAACAGTTCGCGCTCTCTCGCAAGGCGTGCTGCGGTCTCGGCGGCACGCTGTTCCACAATGCGCACTTCCTCCGCACGGGCTGCAGCTTCTTGACGGACGCGTTCGGCCGCCTCTTCGCGTTCACGGGCAAGACGCTCGCGTTCCAGTCTGGCGACCTCTTCGGCTTGTAGACGTTCGGCTTCACGTGTCGCAGCGTCTTCGCGCGCGCGTTGCTCGCGCTGCTGGCGTTGCAAGTCGTCTTCGCGCGCAAGGCGGCGCGCGAGTTCGGCCGCCTCTTCGCGTACACCACCAACCACGGGCAGCTGTAACGATATGCGTTTGCCTTCGTAAATGTCTTTGAGTTCGCTGTGAAGTTTCCTGGGATTGAGGTACACGGTCGGTTCGACAAACTCAATCATGTGCACGTAATCGCTGTCCGCAGTCGTGCCTGTCTCACACAGCTCAATCACTTCTAGCACTGACAAATCCAGGTGTTCCGGCAACTGGGCCACGCGGTCTTGGAACACGCGCGTACCAAAATCCGCATCGACAATGTTTCGGGGTGGGGTCATTAGGCGTTTAATCCTGCCCGCGACACCCTTGCACCGTTGCTCGAATTCTGCATCGCCGGGCTCGAACCGATATTGCTTGCGCTTGGCGGACCCTGCTTGACGTTTGATGACAGTCGACAGTTTTATCTTATTCGACAGTAGTTGTCCGTCACTGTATGACAGCCGGACCTGGCCGTCAGACAAGCCCGGGTTAATGTCCGGGTCGCCTTTAGCGCCAAGCTGGGACCAGGACTGTGCACCCGACTGCATTTCCCAATGGTATTTTTCGAGGGAGTTGGCCGCAATTTTTTCCGTGGGTTTAATGGTACCATTTCTGTAATGGATGTTTAATGTCGTTTTGGTCGTCACGGGCGACGCGGGGGGATTTCTCATGACTTGGAGTTCATTGGTCGCGTTGGCGATGAGCGCCTCCAATTTCTCAGCATTTTTTACGTGAGTGCGTTTCTCAAAAACGTGCCGCACAAAGTTGTCCATGTACCCGAACCCAACTTGGATGTCCTGCGAATCTGCCACCGCAGGTTTGGGTACGCGCTCCACGCGGGAGATGAGCCCGGCAATGGTTTTCTCCTTCGCCAGTGCTTCACGCAAATCTTGAAGAAACTTACTCTTAGCATCGATAAGAGATTGACGTTGGGGGAGGTTTTCTCGAATACGTAATGTTTTCATGGAATCCGTTTAATTATCGACATGCGTATATATAGGGTTGTTTTTCAAAAACGATAGGGATGAGATGTCGCCAACATCCTGTGAATATATACCAAGGCCGCCGCCGTCCGAAATGGCAGCGCTATTTGGTGTACGCGTTGGGCATTGGTTTGCTCGTAGTCGTAGGGTGGTCTGTCCTGCGCGATACGACACCGGTCAGAATTAAGGTGCCTTCGGACGAGGATTTGAACCAATTGCCCGGCGCCACCGTCGGCACCGACAAATTGGACGACGTCTACTGGCGTGTCAAGATGCGCCACGTGAACGACATGCTTGCACGGGAATGTACTCGAACAAACTTCACTTTGTTCACCAACAAAAACATAGAGTTGGACGGCGAAACAATGAAGGAGTCGTACATTTATATATGTGACAATGGTCCCATTCTGAATGCCCGGGCTATACACTCGGGTCAATCTGTGGATTCGGTGCGCTGCAAAGAAACGTACGGGTCCAAAACGTCGGTCAAGTTGCGCGAGTATCCGTTTTCCTTAAAGTACATATCCGGACTTACGTTTATGCAAGAAACCAAGGTGGTACGCTCGGCCGTGGAAGCGTGTAAATGGCTGCACGCGATTGAAGTTGTGGAATCGCGCTGGGACTGAATTTTCCTATATAAGTTGCTTGCACGACGTCATAGATGGACCAAGGTATTGCATTGCCGATTCGACAGATGCTTCACTATGGCAAAGTGTTGCGCACGACGCCCATGCTTTACATGTGCCGCAACGTGATTCATCATCATCTGTTTGGAAACGGTATTGAATTTTCGCATCGACGTGGCCGTGTGCGACCAGACCCACACATGCAAGAAATCATGAACGATTTTTGGCTGCCGTGCTGCAAACAAATGACCGACCAAGTCCTTTCTATTGGCATCGTCGTCATCCGCATCGTAAATCTGGAACACGGGCTTAAAGTCCCGGTGGTACTTGAACCGGACGCGTTTCGCCTAAAGATGAAGTACGTGCTCGGATTGCGCGAGTACACTGTTCTCGACCAACAAATGAACGAAATTCCGGATACGCACGTCTACGATTTGTTCGGGCATTCGCCCACTGCCGGTGGCGACATGACCTCAGTCGTTGCCAATCTCATGCCCGAGATTCAGTACATCAATACCTTGCGCGGCACGTCACTGGTCATGGAGCAGAAACGCGCGGACCCTGTTTTGATGACAGAAGCCGTAGACACCAAAATAGACAACGTCGAAGGGGTAAATTACGACTATTACGCGGATGGCGACATGCAAGACACGTCGTCCGACAACAAGTTCACGCGCGACCGACACAACGTGACCGCACTGCGCAATCAACAGATGATGTACGACGCGTTTTTCGCCGGTGGGGCGCCCGCCTCTGTTGGGGGAAACGTTCTGGAAAACATGGTCAACGTCCCACTGGGCCAACGCATTGTCAACGTCCCGACACAAACCGGACGCGGTGATATTTCAGCCCAGACCAAGGCTTTTCAAGACGTTGTATGTGGCGTGTTGGGCATTCCAAGGGCTCTGCTCATGTCGGACACACCGCACAAATCCGACGAGGAAGGTACGCACCAAACGTTTAAAAAGACTATTTTGAGCTGGAAAACATCCCTCCAATCTGTATGCGAGGCAATATACTCGATAATATATGCGGAAGACATAAAGCAGCAACTGTTGAAAGCCATTGGAAAGAAGAAGCGCAAGCGCACTGACATTGCCGACGTCTATATGCTGAAGAAACGCCTACAGGTAGAAATCGTGTTTCCAATTTCTCCGTTTCTGTCGCATGCAGAATTACACCAACATTACCAGAACGGTGTCATCAGCTGGGAAACGTATTCACAGCACGCGTGTGCAAACGCATCGCTGCCGTACGAACAATTGGAGGAGCCTTCTGCTATGGTTTCGGAACCCGGGGACAGTCCAAAGCCTAAAGAACCTAAAGAACCTACAGAACCTAAAGAACCTAAAGAACCTAAAAGTACAACGAGTGAAGAAAAAGAAGATTAATTTGATTCGTGATACATTGCATCGTATGATGCTAAAATTTTATAATCAATATGCGACAGAAAATGCTGGGTCCCTCTGCACGTCACCGCAACATACAACGCGCCGTGGCTCGGTTTCGCCGCCGTCTGCTCCTGCTTCACGCGCAGTTCGGCCACCTTGTTTCCTTGGGCGTCGGCCGCCGTCTGAATAAGCTTTTGAAGCGTGTCCGAAGACAGTTCCATGCACGTGGCAGAGGAATGTACGCCTGGCCGGCGAAAGTTCACCCGCAATGTCAGGTCCGCCTGTCGGAGGGACGCCAGTATCTTTTCAATGGACATGGCCGTGCCGTAGGTTTCCGTGGTCTGGTACAACAACGCACCGTTGCTTTCGGCTTTGCGCGTTTCATTCATTTCGAACAAATCTTTTCCTTGTGAGCGCAGTTGCCTCAACGCGGCGCCCTGTTCCGTGACGCGGTCTTGGCTGAAATTTTTCATGCCTACTGGACGCACCGTCGCCTCCAAGATGATGTGATGTTTGGTTGTTTTGGACGCGCTGTCAATCGGAGTAGGGGAAGGGTCCGGAGAACGAAAGGCCAAGCGAGACATTTTCCTATGGAAAGACACTTTATATACTGTTTTTTTATCAAAAATCTAAGTAGTCACTGGACATGTTTTTAACTGTAGGAAACTCTTCCCGTTTCTGTTTGATTGGGGCGCGTACAGGCGACATCAAATAGCCGACAGACCCCACAAAAAGTGCAGCGTTAAGCACAATAATATGCCATATAGAACACCCCATTTCGACAGTGTCTCGGACCACATGAACCAGTACTCCGTACACGGCAGACATGCCCACCAACATCAGAACTATAGACCAACGCCCAACGGTCTGGGGTGCACAACACGCCACATGCTTTGTAGTGCGCCAAATATCCGACAAGTATAATTGCCGGCACACGTAGATGATAATATGCCACGATAACATAGACAGGAACACGGTGCGCCATTCAGAGTCATCGTCCTTCAACAAATGGTCCAACATATAGGACAAATACAACCAAAACACACCCAGCACCATGTCGTGTATCAACCAAATCGTCACCCGTTTACGAAACAGTAATATTTTAAACGACTCCTTCTCGGCCGCACATTGCAACAAACAGATAAAATGCGGCACACAACTAAGTATCCACAGCCCACTGGTGGTCGCCCACATAACCTGAACTAATTCAGTGTGACCCTGCCAAAACGTACTCCTGCACGTCCACGAGACGTAAAACGAAGTTGCGGCGGTCGCCCCAGACAACCCGCGGAAAAAACACGTCAAAAATAACACCGAATCTGACGAGGAACAGCCGAATCCGGGAATGCAACACGCCGTCGTCGTAGGCATCTCGTCGTAACTGTCGCGCAAAAATGCTGACCCAATTAACTCAGACAGCGACACGCCCATCAAAAACAACGTAGACACTCCCATGCTAGCAAACCACGCGTCTATATCGTGATTGTACCACGATATAGACGCCAAAGCTATCGAAACCACCGCAGAGAGGAACAACACTTTTCGCAAGGACTTTCTCAACTTCTCAAACAAAATTGTCATAACCGTTCTGCCCACCGACACAATCAAGAGGACCAATATCAAAAGGACAAACAATTCATACATTCAATTCAGTCAAAATTACAATTTATAGTGCGTTTTTAGAAAAGTATTTCGAAAACACCTGACCACCTTGGCTCGGTTTTACGAACGTCTCATACTGGGCCTGTGTTTCCTGCTGAAACACTCTGTTCTTACGCAAACGGTTCAGTCGAGTTTTTTCTGCATGACACCCTGGACATAGGGCTTGTAGATTAGAAGCCACGTCTTGTCCCCCATCTTGTAATTCTATAATATGGTCCACCTCGAAATTGGGAGGTATTGGAAACATTCCGCATTTGTTACACTGATAACGCTGGCGATACGCAATTTCGATACGCAGTGAACGACTCAAGACACGCTTGGGTATTTTCTTGGTATATGGTTTTAAATCACGACAAAAATGCATCAAGCTATTGGAACGCTGGTAAGTCGAATCCATATACCAGTTTACGAACTGCACAGCTATTTTACACGACATCACGCACACGTCTCGATGCTGTACAATGCCTAAGGATTTACACTCATACTCGAACCGGTCTTTTGACAACTCGAAGGCCTGTTCGGTTATGCACATTGCGCTCCGAACATTGTCTTCGTCGATGAAATGCTGTGAATCGATTGGATACAACTCCATCACTAATGTGACACCAATTAAGAAAGATCCGATTTATAGGTATATAAATGCCTTTTTTTAGGTAACGGATGAATGATATCAGAGACGCCCCGGACATAGTTGACCCGACTATGCTCAAACGCGCGAGGGTCGACACTATCATAGGGGGCGCCCACACGGGCTCAGCACAACAAAAACCGCGCATAGAAATAAATGTAACGCCAGTACAGCCTACACCAGCGCAGCAGCAGCAGCAGATTGCGAGACAAAAGAGCATGGCAAACATCATACAAATTCGCTTCAAAAAGGCCATTCGCATCAATGATTCCACCATGCTCATTCGATGTCTAGAGTCCGGGTATAAACCCACGACTATACAATGGCTTCAAATCATTGGCAAAATGCACGTGGCGACAGCACTGAACTGTGTGAGACTAGCAAGGACGCTTGAAGCGCCTTGCATCTCCTCCGCCATACGGCGACAACACAGGGCCTTGTTCAAGGAAGTCCTGAACCGCGTGGACACAGTGCCCACGGCACAGATGGAAAGTTTGATGGCGGTGCCTGCCTATTATTTGGGAATCTGTCTAGACAAAGGCCTGGACCCCAATATACGATTAAAAAACAAGCGGTTGCCCCTCGAACACGCTTGCTCACATTCGCGCATCGCGCACATTGAAATTCTTTTAAAAGATGAACGGACCACCGTTTCACAAAACGTATGTCGATTCATGATTCGCCAAAGTAAACAGCAGCGGTTTGCCGACAGGGCGATTGAACTGTGCGACAATATCGTCCCGAACATGATTCTGGAAGCCGTCGTCGCCAACGTCACGTCAGCACTGTGCTCCATGATGAAAAAACTAGAAATCAAGTACGAGGACAATCAAGCGTGGGAAGACATCACACACATGATGCTATGTCCCATACTGAACGATTACACCACAGATATCGTGAAAACGCCTGTCAATGACCACTACTATGACAGACAATCGCTCTTGAAATGGGTGCGCAATAAACACAACGACCCGCTGACAAGAGAACCCCTTCAGGAATCTGACTTGCTTTTACGGTCGGAATTTTTAAAGGATTATGCTAAAATTTTACAAGCTAAAATTCAAAAATTACAATGACGTTTCCTTTTTTATACTATATAACGGTCCGTGTTTGTTCGAACATGCTTGCGCCAATCATACCAATGCTAGCCCTATTGATTTCGGGCACGTATGCTACAAACGTAATCATCAGTAACGCTGGTTCGAACAACCCATATTACAGCATCAAGTACGACGGAAACGACATAAACGCTCTAAACGACGGCGCGGCCTTTTTAGAACCTGGAATGCAATACACGTTTCAAAACACAGATTCGAATAACAATGGGTTTTGTACACATCCATTTCAAATTTTAGGAACCACTATTAACTGTGGAAATTCTGCATTGGTTACAATTCCAATAGGCACGTGCAATGTAACGTGGCGATGCACGTTACATTCTTATATGACAGGGACTATCAAGATTAATAAGCCCGGTTGTCCCGGCGTCCCAGATTCAAAGGTATGTGGGATTGATGACCTCGTTTCCCGTGTGGAAGATGCGATGCCGGAATCGAATTGTTTGAAAGATATAATGGGCCCACAGGTCTGTGTAAAAACATGTGGACACCTCCAAGCTCTTGGTCAGTACGTACTAAACGAATGGGATAAAAATTCGGCAAAATATGAGACTTGTAATAGAACAGGATACAAACTGTTGGCTACAATAACTGATACAAATACTATTTCACAAGATTTCGCAGGATGGTTGACCTTGAAGACAGATTGTCAAAATTCACAGGACGGTAAACCAATACGGGACTGTGATGGAGGTTTCGGGACCTGTCAGGCCGACTGTACGCAGACGTATTCCATAACAGGACCGGCTATCAACGGCGGTGCTGCCTGTGCCCATACAGCCGGCGACACACAGCGCTGTACCGGCGGCCAGTGCGTGCCTGTGGACTGTGATGGAGGTTTCGGGACCTGTCAGGCCGACTGTACGCAGACGTATTCCATAACAGGACCGGCTATCAACGGCGGGTGCTGCCTGTAATTATACAGTCGGCGACACACAGCCCTGTACCGGCGGACAGTGTGAGGAATGGCGTAAACGCCGGGATAAAGGTGCTTTCTGTTGTAAAGCCATGATTGCCAGCTGTGAAGCGTGCCAGGCCGGCCTGTCCGTGCAACAGTTCTGTAATATTACGGCAAACAAAGATGTGTACGGGTGTTGTAAAGTCAGAAATGATTGCACCAAAGTGTGCACGACTGACATGAAAACTTGTCCCGACGGGACCTTGTTGAGTCGCGATGAAGATTGCAAATTCCCAGCATGTCCCGTCAAAACATGTCATGGTGATTGTATGACGTGGTTTGATGGTTGTAATACATGTAAGTGTGAGAACGGGACAAAAACAATGTGCACGCGTAAATGGTGTGCACGATACGAGCAGGCGAAATGCATGGATGAAGATGAACCTGAAGACGTTCATAACTGTAACACGCGCAAAGTGTGGACCGCCGAGAAAAAGAAGTGGTGTTGTGAAAATAAGGACCTTGGTTGTGCGCCTCGTATCCAATGCCCACGCGATTGTTCTTCGTGGTATGACGGATGTAATACGTGCACCTGTAAAGATGGTTTCTTGGGTGCGTGTACCGAGCGCTTTTGCTTTCGGAAAACAGAACCCAAATGTCTTGACGACCAATGTCCGCGCGACTGTTCTTCGTGGTATGACGGATGTAATACGTGCACCTGTGAGAACGGACAAATCACGGCGTGTACAAAACGCGCGTGCCTAGTCAAGCGGCCCGCCAAATGCTTGGACTGTGTTGACGGGGATTGTCAGGTAGGATATGAAGTAGTGGGTGCAGACAAAAGAGGTTGTGGTGGTAAATGTGTACCCAATTGTCGTACGCGTGAAGTGTGGACCGACGAGAAAAAGGACTGGTGCTGTGTACACAAACAAATAGGCTGTAGGTACAATTGTAAAACCAAGGAGGCATGGTCTGCTGAAAAACGCCAGTGGTGTTGTCGGAATCAGCGCCTTGGTTGCTGTCCAGTAGTGCGATGTGCGTCTCCTAAACCCGGATGCATACGAACCTGGGTAGACGATATCAACGATTTCGGATGTGCGCTTTACCCCTGTGGCAAAGACGAATGTCCTCAAGAGACCAGGTCCAAAAAAAAACCACAGATTAGCATCAAAGACTCGCGCGGAGTCGATAGACTGCGCGTTACAGCCGAAGAAGACAATGACGACACCAAAGTGACACTGCAAATCATGGATACGAAAGGTAGACCACGAGTGTCCTTGGGTGCCCAGAAGATATCCATGAAAGAAACAAACGACATCGTACGTCGACGCAACATTGTCCGTGCTATTGTGGACGCAGCCGAAGGTTCTGCCATGAACGTTTCAGAAGCTGGCCTTTCGGAGGAGATGGTCGAACATTTAAAAGAGCGCAAAGTCACAGACGTCGTGTTTGCGAAAGCGCGAGCGAAATCAAAGACAAACCCGACCGATTGTAGTGAAGCGGACATAAACTTGGTCCGGGATGGCAATAATACGATGGCATTCGAAATAGTGTTGAACAAAACGGGAGACCAATCGTTTAAATGTTATAACGGGAAACCTCTGTCGTTACTGACACTAAAGACGAAAAATGAAGACACTCAGAACGAATACGAAGCACATTGCTGGTCGGAAAGTGCTTGGAAAAAGAAAGGGACGTACAAGGAAAAGGGACAATATAATTGTTCGCGCCTGTCCAAGTATACGAATTTTATTGCGACAGATTTGGGTGCTATGTCAGTGTCTATGGTGGAAGAAGAGTCAGCACTCGAATGTGAGTCCGATAGCGACTGTGGTTCACATAGCGACGAATATTGCGGGTATAGTTGTATAGACAACAAGTGCGCGGAATGGTGTGAGAGTGCTGATCCTGTGTCCAACTGTACGAACCCGAAGGCGTCCAACTTCAACCCGGATGCGACCACTGATGATGGGTCGTGTTATCAGGATGGGTGGCAGTGTCCATTTAATCTAACAGACGGACACTGCTTGTGTCCCTTTCCTATCGACACTGAATTGCTTGATAGGTGTAAACAGAAGTGCAACGTCAACGAAGGTTGTACGGGGTTTTACCTGTACGACAAAGAATACGATTATACCGAATTAGGCGATGGGGTACAATCCTGTAAATTCTGGACAAAAAAATGCGATGGGAATATAGATGGATACTTGGATTACATGGTGAATACATATGTAAAAGTAAGTGGGTTTGTGAGACAAAGAGGCTATTGCATCGATGGCGGCGGCGTCCCACAAAATATGATTAACCCACACATCGAACCGATTGACGAGCTAAACGGTACAGCCACCACCACGTGTAGTGATTGCGGTGGATATGTGGCTCCACCACATGGTAGTCACGGTGACTTCAAGTGTGTGGACCGTCACGTGACTGGTTGCATGGGAGATTGGGCGTTCAACTACAACCCTGACGCGACTGTGCATAACTACTCGGAATGCGTTCATAAGATATACGGCTGTATGAACGAGACTGCGTGTAATTTTGTCAAAACTGCGAATACAGAGCGTCCATGTAAAACAAATGACGCCTTAAATGTGTGTGGAGGGCATTGTATTACAGCGGATGGGACTGAATGTGTCGACGTGCTCGGCTGTATGAACGCGGATGCGTGCAATTTCGATAGTAACGCTGAACGCGACGATGGCTCGTGTAAAACAAATGACTACGATGAAGATGGTGATTGTGACGATGAGGACCCGTGCGTGGATGAAAAAGGTAAGGTGGTATACTGTGGTCCGTTTACATGGGGCGGGGTCGAATATACCGAGTCTGGGAACTACACTAATGGTAATTGTACCAAGGGGTTGGAGCTCGAAGTTATCCCTATTCATTCAAAGATAAATGTTTGCGGCCAAGGTAATATAACTTGGAAAGATGAAGTTCACGAGTATGATACAAACGACCCTGATACTTTATATATATGGGGATTCGACTGGGTTAGTGGGTGTGAAGACTTTTTAGAGCTCATTCCCGATTGTTCTACGCCCGACCCAGAAGTGCCAGCGCCTTCGCCAGATACGTCAGCGCCTTCTCCGGATACGCCAGCGCCTTCACCAGATACGCCCGACCCCGAAGTGCCAGCGCCTTCGCCAGATACGCCTTCGCCAGATACGCCAGCGCCTTCGCCAGATACG
>JGI20158J14315_10003114_pt1 | contig 11148 bp, 6 predicted proteins | sample COG_08_FD_14315 | JGI IMG/M metagenome (IMG submission 14315)
AGCAATTCTCTACGCTCTGACCTTTCTGCACGAAGTTTGAACAAAGCCCGTACCCTCCCCTCATTCCTGGTTCTTCTCGCCTGAATGCCCTTACGTATCCACACCTCTTCTTCCGCTAGTTTCTTATCAAAAACCGCATTATTTTTCTCTTCTGCCGCAAGAACCTCAGCCTTGCGCTCTAAAAACTTTTCATACCCACATGTCCAGGAGGTCAGCCTTCCCCGGTCAAGCTCGATAATACGAGTGGCAACGAAACGCAAAAATGCTCGATCATGCGAAACAAATACGACCGCCAACTCGGCCTTGGATAAAAATTCCTCTAACCAACGAATCCCCGCAAAGTCCAAGTGGTTAGTGGGTTCGTCAAGAATGAGTAAATGCGGTTCCCCGACAAGAGCCTGGGCAAGCATCGCCCGGCTCTTATTTCCGCCGGATTGAATCTCAAAAAGTTCATCTGGTTGCAACCCCACACGATCAATCACTGAAGCCACGCGATGGTCCAGGCTCCATCCATCCGACTGATCAATTTCATCCTGTAATCGATCCACCAATTCAATCTTTTCTTGGTTATCTGGATCTTCGGCAAGTTCACGAGTTCCCTCATTGTAAGCCCTGAGTAAGTCCCCTTTTTTGCCCAATCCCTTGGCCACCACATCAAACACCGTACCCTCCACACCCTGAGGGATTTCCTGATCCAATTTGGCGACGCGAAGATCAGGCAATTTTTCAAACTCCCCCTTATCTGGTGAAACCTGGCCGGCAAGAATGCGCAAAAGGGTGGACTTCCCTTCCCCGTTTCTTCCGAGCAGACAGATTCGTTCCTTTTTGTCTATGGTAAGACCCACATCGTTGAGTAGATAAGGGCCGCCAAAAGATACGGTTAAATTTCTGTAACTTAAAAGTGCCATAAGAAAATGAAGGCTTAATTCAGGCCCAAATATGTAAGCACTTCGGGCAGAGTCCTGGTATTAAAAACCTGTTCGCGTTGGAGCCAACCTTTGCGGGCCGCAAGTACACCGGCATATTGAAAATCAAAGTGATGGAGTGCATGAGCATCAGGATTGATACAACAAAGCAAACCCCGATCAGCTGCTTTTCGCCAATGCCTCCAATCCATATCCAAACGCATGGGATTGGCATTCAGCTCAAGTATTTTTCCATTGGCCAAGGCAGCATCGATTATTTTTTGAACATTCATCTTGCTCGCCTCTCTGCGAAGAAGCAGACGACCGCTCAAGTGGCCAAGCATGGTAACTTGCGGATGTTCAAGCGCCCGAATTAAACGAGTGGTCATCGTATCTTCGTCCTGGGTCAATCCATTGTGCACCGAAGCCACCACATAATCGAGAGATTCGAGAACAGAGTCTTCAAAGTCGAGACGGCCTTCTGATAAGATATCGACTTCGGAACCCGAAAACAAACGCACTCTGAATTCTCCGCTATCATTAATGGCTTGGATCGCATGCACCTGCTTGAGGAGTCTTTCTTCATCTAGTCCATTCGCTTGAAAACTTGATTTTGAATGATCGGCAATCCCTAAGTATCCCCAACCTCTTTTGTCAGCCTCCCCCGCCATTTCCTTTAACGAATTCCTTCCATCCGATGCAGTGGTATGATTATGAAAACAACCCTGCAAATCTTCGAAGTTGAGGAGGTTTGGAAGCTCGTCTTTTTCTGCCGCCTCTACCTCTCCCATTCCTTCCCGTAGGGCTGGAGGAACATAAGAAAGACCCAATGCCCTAAAGACATCCTCCTCCGAGTTTGCTCGAACCGGACCTTTCTTACGGGTGACATTCTTTTCCTCTTCCGGACGCAAGCCCCATTCGCTCAAGCTAAGACCCATAGAAAGAGCCTTTTGTCGCATCCTCACATTATGATCCTTGGAACCGGTAAAATGGTGNAGGGCGAAATAAAACTGTTCGGCTGGCACCACTCGCAAATCTGCCTGCATGCCCCCCTCCATACGAATACTTGATTTAGTCTCTCCATGAGCTGTAACCTCTGTAATTCTCTCCATTCCAACAAACCATTCCATGATCGGTGCAGGGTTGGAAGAAGCCACAATAAAGTCCAAGTCTCCCACCGTTTCCATTCCCCTGCGAAAACTCCCGGCGGCTTCTGCACGCTCCACGTCAGGGAGAGCTTGCAAAGCAGGTAGAATACGCTCAACCACCGCCCTGGCATCCCACCACAAATGACGAGCGGCATAAGCCTCCCGGTTTTTTATACCCGACAATATCTTTTCCTGAGTCTTGGCACCGAATCCCTTAAGTTCAGCGACTTTTCCCTCCTTGCATGCCTTGGTTAACGAGTCGATTGAATCGACATCCAGTTGCTCGTGCAATGCCTTGATCTTTTTCCCTCCCAAGCCAGGAACTTCCAATAAATCCATTAATCCGGAAGGGACCGAAGCAACCAGTTTATCATAAAACTCAAGTTCCCCAGTCGTGTACAAAGTCTCAACTTTTTCGGTAAGGGCCTTACCAATCCCGGGAATCTCCCCAAGTCGACCCTCGCCAATTACTTCGCCGAGATCCTCCTCCATGGTTTGTAAGGTGCGAGCACCGGAAAAATAGGCACGAACCTTGAAAGGGTTCTCCCCTTTAATCTCAAGCATTGTCCCAATACGCTCGAGAACCTCAATAATATCTTTTTTGTCCATTTATAATCCTATTTAAGCGTAACATTGAAGGACATCGAAACTAAAAGTGTTTGTCTCAGATAATCCGTATGGAATTTATCCACTCTCATACAAAAAATCATCCATGGGTCAATTTACTCTTTGCTTTAACCACACGAGCAAACTATCACCTAGCTCCTATGAAAAATTCTATTGGAGTTTATATATTCTCACTCTTTATCACTTCATTCAGCTGGGCTGCCATCGAACTTCCCAATGTGATTGGCAGTAACATGGTCCTTCAACGCGATTTGCCTGTTCCGATTTGGGGATGGGGAGATCCTGGTGAAAAAATCTCCTTAAGTTTTGCCGGGCAGAACAAAAATACCACCACTAGTGAAAAAGGAGAGTGGATGGTGACGCTCGATAAACTCAGTGCGTCTTTTACCCCCTCAACGCTTGTGGTCAAAGGAACCAATGAAATAAGACTGCAAAATATTCTAGTTGGAGAGGTCTGGATCTGCTCTGGACAGTCCAATATGGAATGGAGTGTAAAACAGTCTCTTAATGCTCAGAGGGAAATTGCCGCTGCTAACTATCCAAATATCCGCCTTTTTAATGTGCCCGATCATACCTTGCATCCTATTCCCCAGCGAAAAGGCCGAGGTCAATGGGAGGTATGCTCTTCCCAATCGATCCCCGGATTCAGTGCGGTGGGGTATGCCTTTGGTCGGAGAATTCAGGAATCGGTCAATATTCCTGTTGGACTGATTGGATCAAACTGGGGAGGAACCCGAATTGAACCATGGACAACCGAACAAGGCTTTCGATCTGTGCCGCAGTTAGTGCATCAAGCAAATCAATCCAGAGACTACACTAAAGAAACCAAGGTAAATCCATCTATGCCTTCTGCGATTTATAACTCCATGGTTCACCCTCTGACCCCCTTTGCGATGCGGGGTGCCATATGGTACCAGGGTGAATCGAATGGCAACGAGGGTGAAAGCTATTATCACAAGAAACATGCCCTAGTAAACGGGTGGCGGGAGGCTTTTCAAAACCAAAACCTTGCTTTTTACTGGACTCAATTATGCAGCTGGGATCATGGAAATCTCTTCAAAAAAGGAACTCCTGACAAGCATACATGGGCCAGAGACTGGGGGCCTCTCCGGGAGGCTCAGTTCAAAGCACTGGACATTCCTAATACTGGAATGGCAGTGATCATCGACTTAGCAGATGCTCATAACCCCGGTGATATCCACCCCCGCAATAAACAGGATGTGGGTTGGAGACTTGCCCGGTGGGCTCTTCAGCAGACTTATGCAAAAAAAGACCTCATTCCATCTGGTCCTCTCTTAGCTAAACAGGAAATCCAAAAGGATAAGATCCGGCTCTCTTTTAATTACACAGGTCGGGGATTGATGGTAGGGGAAAAAAAGGGAACTGAGCCGACCAAGCCATTACCGGATGGCAAACTTGCCGAGTTTGAAATTGCCGGAGTCGACAAACAATGGTTTCCCGCTGATGCTATAATTGATGGAAAACAAGTCGTGGTATCATCGCCTCAGGTAGAAAATCCGGTTTCGGTTCGATACGCCTACTACATCTGTCCAATTCGGGCAAACCTCTACAACCAGGAAGGACTACCTGCCTCCCCTTTCCGTACAGACAACTGGTAAACTAACCGGTCTTATTGGAGAGGACACTCTCCAGACAAAAACGATTACTGCTTCAGAATTCACAACCGTTAAGATAGGAAATTATTCCTCATCTACCTTCCATCCATACCCCTGAATCAGGGCGAGTAAGGATGCAAAAAGAAACAGGGCAATAAATTGGTGAATCAAGGGAAGGAAGACTGGGTAATCGCTAATGTAAAGAAGGGTGCCAACACCTAAAGCAAATTGCAGAGTAACAAAAAAGGCGGTGCGTTTAGTCCATTTCGAAAGCCAGATATTTAAAAGCCCAGATTTGAGTGTATGCCAGCAGAAGTATAATACACCAATTGCCAGGCATGTACCCATCCAGCGGTGGATGAACTGAACAGAAAATTTATCGGATATAAAATTCGTCCAAAAGGGAGACATTGAAAAGAGTGCCTCCGGCATCAACTTTCCACCCATCATTGGATAAGTATTAAACCCATATCCTGCCTTCATGCCTGAAGTGAATGCACCATATACAATTTGCAGAAATAAAACAGAAACCAAAACAATAGCCCAACTTCTAAAATTGTTGGTCGGCATGGATGATTGAACGACAGATTTTGGCATCAGACCGAGCGATGTCCACCAAGCCAATCCGAAAATAGCGAAGGCGAGGCTTAAGTGTGCGGCCAATCTAAAATGGCTGACCTCCGGGTCTTTCACCAATCCGCTCTTGACCATATACCAACCCATAAAACCCTGAGCACAAACTAGAAAAATGAGCAATGCTCCCTTTAACTTCAATCCACGATCGAGCTTTCCACAAAACAGAAACCAAAGGTAAGGAATCAGGCAGACCAGTCCTACGATGCGGCCAAGCACGCGGTGTAAATATTCCCAAAAGAAGATATACTGAAACTCTCCAAGCGACATCCCTTGGTTGACGAGTTTGTACTGGGGAGACTCTTTGTACTGGGCAAACTCCATCGCCCATGCTGCCTCTCCGATAGGGGGCAAAATTCCAGAGACCGGGCGCCAATCGACCATGGAAAGCCCAGACCCGGTCAAACGGGTAATCCCACCAACCACAAGAATGATCATCACGCTTAAACATACCCCACGCAGCCACCACACTCTACCATCAAAGGTAGATGAGGAGTTCACATGCGATTCCACGGAAGGTTTAACGGTCATAAGAATCCATCCTAATCATCCCGGCTTAACCGGCAAAACTTTTGAAGCATTGAAACACTCAAATCTTTAGAAATCGTCAAATTCCTTTGCTAAATTTCGGATTGGTGCAAACCTGTTCCCCTTTTCGAACCCATGCTCATTCTTTCAAATATTAGTAAACGCTACGGACCCAAGGTCCTATTTCGGGAAGTTTCCTTGCGTTTGGCCCGTGGTGAAAGAATGGGATTGGTCGGACCAAACGGAGCGGGAAAGACCACCCTATTTTCCATCCTTCTTGGGAAAAACCAGGAAGATGAGGGAATCATTGAATGGGAACGAGGCATTCGTATTGGCTATCTCCCACAAGAAAGTGCACCTGCAGGTGAAGAGTCGGTGCTGGAACTTGCCACCGCCACCTCCGACGAAATGGCTGCTTCCCTAGCTGACCTACGTAATTTCCCGGATCCGGAAAGCCCCCAACGGGCAGATGCACTCGAACGGTTTGCTGAACTCGACGGATACAAGGTCGAAGCCAGGGCCAAAAAAATCCTGGCTGGCCTCGCTTTTCACCAGGACGATTTCCACAAGCCGGCAAAAACACTCAGTGGCGGGTGGATCATGCGGGCTCACCTCGCCCGTTTATTAGTCATGGAACCCGACCTTCTTATGCTGGACGAGCCAACCAATCACTTAGATTTAGAAACACTCGGCTGGTTTCAGTCGCAATTACAAAAATTCTCCGGCTCTTTACTTGTCATCTCCCACGACCGTTCTTTTCTCAACGCCATATGTACGGGAATTCTTGAAATTGGGAACCGAAAGATTCAACGTTACCAAGGGAATTACGAGACCTACTTAAACCTCAAAAAAGAACGCCAGGCCCAACATTTGGCAGAGTATCAGAACCAACAACGAGAAATTGCACACCATGAAGACTTTATTCGTCGGTTCCGTGCCAAGGCATCCAAAGCCTCTCAGGCCCAAGCTCGAATCAAACTTCTTGAAAAGATGGAGCGGATCGAGCCGCCAGAGAATAACGAGACGACAATTTCTTTTAGATTCCCGCAGCCTCCAAGAAGCGGGCAACGGGTGGTTAATCTATCTAATGTACGCCAAGCTTACGGGGATCATTTAGTATACAGTAACTTATCCCTAGAAGTAGAAAAACAAGAGCGCATATCTTTAGTCGGGCCAAATGGAGCGGGTAAGTCCACCCTTCTAAAAATCCTGGCGGATCTTGTGCCCATCGAGGCAGGAAAGCGCGAACTCGGACACAATGTATCTGCCGGTTACTTTTCTCAACAACGGGTCGAAACGCTCGACCTAAGCCGAACTGTGGTCGATGAAGCATTGCAATTAGCAAGTGGAGTGTCTGAACAGGATGCACGCACCCTTCTGGGAGCCTTTCTCTTCCGGGGGGATGATGTCTTTAAACCGGTCAAGGTATTGAGCGGAGGAGAAAAAAGCAGGCTTGCCTTGGTTAAACTCTTGCTCGCCCCTCCAAACCTCCTCCTTTTGGACGAACCCACCACCCACTTGGATATGGCCAGTATAGACGCAGTGGTTCATGCCTTAAAAGATTACGAGGGCACTTTGATTTTTGTCAGCCATGATTTGCATTTTATTCGAAAACTTGGCCAGCGAACTATCCGTATCGAAGCTGGTAAAATTACTAATTATGCAGGTGGCTATGATTATTACCTTTGGAAATCTGGTGCTGCCAGTGCACAGTCTGGACTTGTTGAGGGTCTAAAAGATTCCCGTCCTGAGCAAAGCAAAGCCATCAAGAGCGGCGAAAAATCTATGAGTGCAAAGGAGAAAAGACGCCTCCGCTCCGCCGAAAGAGAATTAAAGAAAGCCAAGCGCGGAAAGCTTCAGGATCATGTCCGTAAATTAGAGAACGAAATTATTTCGCTCGAAGAGGAACAGGCGACACTCAATGAACAACTTTCGGGAGCAGGCATTTACGATGATCCCGATAAAGCCAAGGAACTCAATAGCCAGGCAGCAAGTATTGCACGCAGGCTTGAACAGCGTACATACGAGTGGGAAATCGAGGCGGAAAAACTCGTGGCATTGGACACTTCCGAATGATTAAACTTCAAGGTTTCTTTTGATGCCCCTGGTTGAACAACATATGAAGTCCGCTTTTTCCAGACACCACTAAATCCGGCCAACCATTCTTATCCAAATCCGCTAAACAGATCTGCAGACCGGTTCCCGCCTTGCCCTGATGGATAATTTGTCGGTCGAACTTGACCGATCCATCACCAGAGAGTTGATGGACATAACGAACGAGCACAATTGGATCATTAGCACCTTTATCCCTACCACTGTGTGCGAAATATCGTTTTCCAGTTATTATCTCCTCCCTGCCGTCTCGATCAAGATCGCCCATGGTAATGGCATGGAACTGACTGATCGTATCGTCTATTAAATGATGCTTCCAACGAGTTGTCCCATCTTTTTCAGGTTCCAATTGTTCGTACCAATACAATCCATAATCGTGCCCATCCCCCCACAAAAGATCTTGCCTGCCGTCCTCGTTTAAATCGCGTACTATAATCGGGCAACTTGCGCGAGGTAATGTAAAATCCTTCCTCAATTTCCAATGTTTCTCAAAAGGATTACCTGATGGGCGTTGGTACCATCCGTACATAAAGATAATATCCTCCAGGCCATCTCCGTTTAAATCGCCAAAGCCTTGGCCGTGTCCATTGCCCTTTGGATAAATTGTTTGAGAGTGAATAACGGCCTCCCCTTCTGCGTTCTTCGTGAAAAGACTCACTCTCATAGACTCGTCTGCCACCCAACTATTTCCAATATAATCTGGGTAACCATCTCCATTCATATCGCGAAAAAAGGAGATTTCATTTCTTTTGGAACCGGAATCAGTAAGGATATTTCTTTCCCACAAAGCTTCTCCTACAGAAGGCCAGCCTCCTGGGTTTTTAAACCATAAAACTTCTCGCTCTGTAAACTGCCCAGACACAATATCAATCCACCCATCCCCGTCGATATCGAACAAATGATCTCCATTATCCTGCAAATAATCCTTCCCAAAACTATTTAACTCACGAAAAACCACAGGTTCCCACTTCGGGCTCAAATAATACCATTTGCCCGACACCACATCGAGTTGGCCGTCCTTATTGAGATCACCCACCGCACAGGCTTCAGCAAAATTTTCATGGACTTCAAATAATTCGAAATTCAAATCCTCCGTTCCCCAAGTCTTAAAAACAAGGAAGAAAAAAAAGATCCCTAAGCTTGCAGACTTCATCGGTTCAATTTTTCTACACGATGGATTTCATAATTAATTCTTTCAAACGATCAATCCCAACGGCTTCCACCTTGGCAATAAATCCACGGGCATGAGCAAATCGTACATCTGACTCTTTTTCGATTCTTGAAAAATCGATTTCCTCCCGATCATTAAATCTTTTCATTCCATAACCTTGGCCGCGTCCATCAGGATAGACGATGACATAAACCTCATCCTCGAGCCCAAGTTCTTTGACCCGCCAACCCAATGCCCCAGATACTTCTTCGATCGATGGATCGGTTCGCGGGGCAAAAATTACCTTAAATTCCTCATCACCATGCTTGAGCTTCCAAACCTCTTCGATCTTGGAGACCTCGTCAATTCGCCCCCGTAATCCGGTTATATATTCAACCAGCTCCTTGCCTATCATCTGCATAACCTCCCAAATTGGTTCACCTGGATTATGCTCCGTCTGTTTGGCAAATCCCTGGAGGATGGTGATATCGATTGGGGAATTTAATTTTCCCACAACTTCACGGTCCAACCCCAACCAGTCGGCGGTATCGTTAGGGCCGCGACAATCAAACCACTCCGCAACTTCTAGCCATGGGCAGAAGGAACGGGCATCTTCATAAATGCCCAATTTACTAAGAACCAAAGAGAGCGAGCAGGTGGGCTCGGCATCTCGAGGAAATTGATGATGATCAAAATTATTTAACTGCGGTTCATGGCGATGGCCGACATCAACCACCACAACTTGTGGATCCCTCAACTCCTGGTCAGTAGCTTCCTGACGAAGGATGGAAACTGAATCATTTGCCAGGAGTACACAGCAGGCTAGAAACTCGTCTTTATGAGCCCCTCCAGGATGGGTAATTATTTTTTTGATCATAATTGTCCAAAGAAGTTGGTTGTATCCCGCACGAAGTCGAACTTTTTAGGAAATCATCGAGCAAGATGTCCTTGTTGCAAAAGCCAGTTTGGTTTATGGTCATTCTTTGTGCCGTTTTGAGCGTGCACAATAGGTGGATGTAAAACTTCTTGGCCCGGTTATCTTTATGAGATGTCCAAAGCAGGTATTTTTACACCCTCTTGATCCGTTCTTTTTTTAATCCTCAAGTCTATATCATCGTGTTTCAAATAATCTTTCGAAAATTCGGAAATCGTATCCAAGCCAAAGACGATCTTCTATCCGGTCTAACTGTTGCCCTTGCTCTGGTCCCGGAAGCCGTGGCCTTTGCCATTATTGCAGGGGTTTCTCCACTGATCGGATTATATGCCGCTTTTATGGTCTGCCTACTGACTGCGATTCTGGGTGGCAGACCAGGCATGATCTCTGGAGCGACTGGTGCCCTTGCAGTAATCATGGTATCTCTTGTCCTCCTCGGTAATGAACGCGGAGAGGCTCTAGGGCTGGGTTCTGAAATGGGCACACAATACTTATTTGCCGCGGTCATTCTCATGGGTGTCATTCAAATCGGGTGCGGTGTTTTAAAATTGGGCAGGTTCGTCCGGCTTATTCCCCAGCCGGTGATGTTTGGATTTGTCAATGGATTAGCCATCGTGATTTTCGAGGCCCAGTTCCCCATGTTTACTGAAAGCCCAACCACTCCTGGTTCCGCTTGGTTAGTCGGTAACGATCTTCAACTCATGATTGGATTGATCGCCCTAACCATGGCGATTATTTTCTTACTCCCCAAAATCACGACTCAGTTTCCATCCTCCCTCGCAGCTATTGGCACCGTGAGTTTAGTGGTGATTGGTCTAGACTTGGACACACTCGTTGTTCGTGACATGGCTTCCATCGGTGGTGAATTACCCAGCTTGGTTTCCTTTTCCATTCCTCTAAATTGGGACACCCTGGTCTTCATTGCACCCTTTTCATTCATCCTCGCTGCCGTTGGATTAATTGAATCCTTAATGACTCTTACCCTGATTGACGAGCTCACCGAGACCCGGGGCAACAGCACCCGGGAATGCCTCGGGCAAGGAGTTGCCAATGTGGCCACAGGTTTCTTCGGCGGAATGGGCGGTTGTGCCATGATTGGGCAGAGCATAATTAATATTCGCTCGGGTGGACGCGGTCGGCTTTCAGGCATATCGGCAGGTCTTTTCTTACTCGCCTTTATTCTTTTTGCCAGTTCTCTGATCGAAAAAATCCCATTAGCTGCCCTCACCGGAGTTATGTTCATGGTGGTCATTGGTACTTTTGAATGGTCGAGTTTTCGAATTTTAAGAAAAATTCCTAAAACCGATGCTTTCGTTCTCATCTTAGTTTCTGGAATAACAGTAGTTACCCACAACCTTGCCCTTGCCGTAATAAGCGGGGTCATCGTTTCGGCCCTTGGGTTTGCTTGGAAATCGGCTCATCACATTCATCGCGAATCTGAAACTCTTAAGGATGGAGCCAAAGTCTATCATTTATCAGGCCCTCTGTTCTTTGG
>JGI20158J14315_10003123_pt1 | contig 11129 bp, 11 predicted proteins | sample COG_08_FD_14315 | JGI IMG/M metagenome (IMG submission 14315)
GAAATAAGAGCCATAACTAGCTTTATTTTATTTGACATATTAGAATAAATGATTTTTAGTTAATATATGAACTATTCATCTATTAATGAAAAAACAATTGACTTCACATCATCTCTCCCGATGCTTTTAAACAGAAGCTTGGATGCTATTATGCCGCCTTATCGAGATCTATTTCAAGAATTTGGAGTAACAGAGCAACAGTGGCGCGTCTTAAGAGTACTCTGGGAGCAAAAACATCTTACATCAGCTCAAATATCGAATCTTACACTTTTACCCTCCCCCTCGTTAGTTGGGATTCTAGATAGATTAGAAAGAAAAGACCTCGTGAAGAGGTTGAGATCGACAAGCGATCGACGAGAAATAAATATTACAATTACAAATTTAGGTAGAGAATTGCAGTCAAAGGTAATGCCCAAAGTGAAACTAATACAAGACCAAACAAGGGAAAAACTATCTCCTACAGAATGGAAACAGATAAATAATATTTTAAAAAAATTAGATCGTATTAAAATAGAGGAAGCTTAATGCTAAATAATGGAATTAGAACAGGGAAACAATACCTCGAAGGGCTTCAGGATGATCGAGAGATCTGGACGAAAGGCGAAAGGGTTAAAGACGTAACAAAAGATCCAGGAATCAAGAGAGGTGCTGAAACCTTAGCTGGCTTCTTAGATCGTCAGCATGATCTTAAGTTCCAAGAAACTGTTACCTATTTAGACGATGATGGTATTAGATGTGCAACATCAAATTTAATTCCAAAGTCAAAAGATGATATATTAAAACGGGGTAAATCTTTTTACGAATGGGCAAAATGGTCAAACGGAATGTTTGGTCGGACACCTGACTACAAGAATGCTTCTTTGATGGCATTTGCATCCTCTTCTAATTTCCTAACTCAAGGAACAAATAGCCAGACAGCCTTTTCTCAAAATATGGTTAATTACTACAATGAAATGCGATTAAACGATAAAGTTCTAACTCACACATTATTAAACCCTGTCGTTTCACATCAGCAAGCTTCCGAAGGAAAATTTTCAGAAGATGTAGCTCTTCATGTGGTAAAGGAGACAGATGCCGGTATATTTGTGACAGGAGCACGCTTGTTAGCAACATTAGGCCCCTCCTCAGATGAAATTGAGGTATTCCCATCTACAGTACTAAAAGGTCATAAAGATAACACGCCCTACGCATTTGCATTTGCGATTCCAATTGCGACACCAGGTTTAAAAATGATATGTCGAGATACTTATGATAACGAGAAATCTCATTTTGATGCTCCACTGTCTTCCCGTTATGAAGAAATGGATGCTGTTGTAGTCTTTAATAATGTTTTCGTACCTTGGGAGCGGATATTTATTTATGCGGATCCAGAGCTTTGCAACAAGGCTATGAATAGTACGAATGCTGTAGTGCATATGGCACATCAAGTGGCTTGTGGTAAACTTGCAAAAGCTGAATTTATGGTTGGTCTGTTGTGTTCAATTGCAAAAGCTACTGGTCGAGACAAAGATCCAAATACAAAAGGAATGATTGCAGAAGTAATGATGATGGCTGAAACAATTCGGGCTTTACTGTTCTCTGCAGAACAGAACTCTCACGAAGATCAGTGGGGAAATTTTATGCCACTTAGAAGTCCGCTTGATACATCTCGTAATCTATTTCCTAAAATGTATCCCAGAATGGTTGAAATATTACAACTTATGGGATCCTCATCCTTGATGGCGACACCGTCGGAAGCTGATTTTTCTAATGCCATTTCAGGTGATGTCGAAAAGTATTTTCAACTGATAAATTTAGGGGCTCGAGATAGAGTAGCTCTTTACAGATTAGCCCATGATGTTGCAGTTTCAGGCTTTGGTAGCCGTCAAAATTTATATGAAAGGTTCTTTTTTGGTGCCCCTCATATCATGAATGCTGCCTATTATGATATATATGATAAAGATGAAAAAATTGGTCGTATTGAAGAACTTCTCAATTCAGCTTAAATATAATCATTAATCTAATAATCAAATAGATGGATCATGTTTAATATTTTTCAGGACAATTTTAAAGAGGACCCATACTGGTGGGATGATGCCCCTCCTCCTAAATTAACCGTGGATGAAATACCTAAAAAAGTAGACGTTGTCATCATCGGTAGCGGATATGCAGGACTAAGTTGTGCTATAGAGCTCGCTAGAGCGGGTACTGAGGTTCTCGTTATAGACAAGGTAGAAATTGGAAGTGGCGCTAGTTCACGAGCGGGAGGGTTAACCTCAGGGCGAGCTGGTGTAAGTAAACTGATCAACCTTGAGGCAACGTGGTGACCGTCGAGCCAACGAAATCCTTGAAGAGGCCGATCAAGCATACACTCATTTACAAGATTTCATAAAATTTGAAAATATTGCCTGTGACTTTCATCACTGTGGTCGTTTTATGGGTGCTCATTCCCGTAGGGCGTATGACAAAATTGCTTTTAAGATGATCGAATATAACAAAGGAAAACATCAAGACTTTGAAATGGTTACTCAAGCTGAGCAAAGTAAAATTGTTAATAGTGATTACTATAAGGGCGGAATGTTTAACCGCAACGCAGGCACAATACATCCAGCAAAATATCATAGTGAACTCGTTCGACTATCGATCGAAGCTGGAGTTAAACTGTTAAGTAATACGTTAGTAAAAAAGATCATATCCACAAAATCTGGTAAAGAAGTCTTTACTAATAATGGAAACATTAAAGCTGAAAGTGTTATGATCGGTACTGGAGGTTATACCGATAAGCTTTCACCCTATCACAGAAAAAGAATTATTCCTATGTCCAGCACATTAATAGCGACAGAGAAAATTGGGCGAGATCGTGTAAATGAAATACTACCACTTGGTTGTCCAGTTATCGATACAAAGCGTATAATAAGTTATGCGCGGCGTTCTCCAGATGGAGAGAGTATCCTTTTTGGAGGTCGTGCCAGGTTCACACCTATAAGCGCAAGAAAAAGCACTTTGATACTTCATGAAACGATGGCCAAAATTTTCCCTAGCTTAACGAATACTCAAATAACACATTCATGGACTGGGCTTATGGCATTCACATTTGACTTTCTTCCAAAACTTGGTGTTCAAGATGGAAACCACTACGCCTTAGCATGCAATGGAGGTTCAGGAATTGTAATGATGAGTTGGTTGGGAAAACGTGCAGCTCAAAATATTTTAGGAAAATCTAATAGTGTGAGTGCTTTTCAAGGTCTAAAATATAAAACTCACCCTCTCTATACTGGGCTCCCTTGGTTTGTACCTATGGTCGGAACTTGGTATCGCTTTAGAGATTGGGCTGAAGAAAAAATAGATAACGGACGTTAATCACTACTAGTAATAAAATTCAATTTTGGAAATAGAAACGTCGGCGATATGCTCTCGGCCATAGGCAACTATTCCCATACTTTGGATTTTATTTCCACTAAGCAATATAGAATTGTCAAAACGGCTACGTTTAAATTTAGAAAAAGGTAAATCAATACTGTTCCACTCTAGTCCAGTTTGGAACTCAGCAGAGTAATAGTCTGAGGGCCGTCTGTTATCAGAAGTTCTAAAATGGATAAAGTACTTTGCTCCATTCCCACGCCCAGTCAGTCTAACTCCCTTAATCATTTGGCCTTGATCAACTATTTTGTCAAATGATACATTAGCCCTAAATTGNATAAATCCACCATTATTTTCAGTNGTTACATCTCCAGTTAACCGTGCAAAATTTACCTCACCTTCCTTCTCAAAGGTTAGCTTTCCTGTTGAAAGGCCACCCATCACTCCATCAGACACAAATTGCCAGTGACGGTCACTATCCAAGGAGAACGAGTAAATAATTCCATCTTCATTAGCCAGAGCGCTAAAGCCAACTCCCAAACTAATTGTCGTTGCCGCTAACATCCGGTAAGAATAAGTGAGATTATGTTTAAGTAATAGTTTTATTTTTTTTAAAAAAATCATTTCAAAACTTTAGTGACCAGGGGATTTACTTTTTTAAAAAAGCTTACTCCTCGCAAACGATCATCTCTCCTTCTTTCGCAACATAACCCTCCACACAACGTGGGTCTCCATTAGCTTGAAAAAAAAGCATAACGGCAATTACAGATAGTAAACAGACGATTAACACTAAACCTGTTCTACCAAACGCAATTAGCATTAATTTAGCAATGTACTTTATATACCGCACTAATAAATTTACTCTCTAAACCCTTTGACTAACCCCAANCTATTANACAGATAATGGTGTNGAACCTGTTTCTTGNCTAATAATTTTTCCATCTTTTACTAAACGCACTAACATCACTGCATTCTTACCCATTGGCCCATCTAGTACTGAATGACTTACTATAATTTGGTCATTTTCATAAATCAAACGTCGACCGTGTGCGGTCACTTGATCTCTGATACCCGTCATTAAGTAATCAATAAACTCATCCTTGTTTAATTTCTCACCGGTATTATGTCTGATAAACACAAAGCTATCATCTAGTAGCTCTGCCATTCTAGATCTATCCATTGAATTAGCTGCATCCCACCATTTATCGAATAAACTCATTGTACTCTCCTCAATTATATTACTGCAAAAGATTAACTTTACACCTTATGTGTATAAACTGATATTCCGTAACTTCTTTTTAATTTTTCAAACACTTGTATTTGTACCTATCAAAGTTCCAAATACACGCAACCTAATAAAGATTCTTAAAATAACAAATATTAACAAACGTTAAGTTATGATAAGACATTGTCATCAAAGAGGTTAATAATATTTATTTAGGTAAGTAATATAATTTTAATTATATATTTTCTAACTCTCTTTTTAGTTCCTGTAAAATTTGAGAACAGGAGAGGTTTCTTATATTTTTAAAATTATCACCTGCCCAATGACTCACAAATTCTCCATTAGCTTTGACTTCTGAGGCCGTTCGCAAGCTGGCAGTAAAAGAGTTCTGGGCTGGAAATGGAAGTGTCGGCCCATTTTTCATAATTTTTATAAAAGTATTATCTATTCCGCGAGCTGGTCTACCAGAAAAAGCATTAGTAATTTTTGTTACTCTATCCTGATTGTTGAGCAGGTATTCTCTATGAATAGTAGTAGTCCCTGCTTCTGTACTACATAAAAAAGCAGTACCCATTTGCGCCGCTTTTGCTCCAAGATTAATAACCCGTCTAATATCTGCCCCAGTCATCAGCCCCCCTGCCGCAACTATCGGTAAAGAGATTTTTTTAGTTAACTTTACTAAAAGGTCATCAAGTTTGAGTTGGTCATCATGTGTACCTAAATCAAAGACGCCTCTGTGTCCTCCAGCTTCAAAACCTTGAGCTACAATAAAATCAGCACCAGCCTTAACAACGTCTAGTGCTTCTAATTCGTTAGTAGCTGTAATACCAACTTTAATGCCCAGAGCTTTTGCTTTTTCAATAATTGAAAGATTAGGTATCCCTAAATGAAAAGTTACTATAGCAGGACGATAGTCCCATACTGGGCCCAATTGATCGTCAAGTGATATAAAGAAAGGGGCAGAAGGTATCTTGAATTCAACTTGTTCACCAAATGGTAAAGAAGTTAATGCCTCAAGACATTTTTTTTGAGTTTCTTTTTCTGGAAGTTCAATATCTTTAAATACAAAAAAATTAGCATTTATATATCCTGCTGTAAGTTTTTTTGTCGTTTGTAGGGATTTTTCTATACCTTCAGGGTTAGTATAAGCAAACCCAAAACTTCCTACCCCTCCAAAATTAGCAACTGTACTTACCAGCTCCGGAGTGTTGATACCACCGGCCATAGGCGCCTGTATAATTGGGACACTCAAATCATTAAATTCAAAGATTTTCATCTTTAACATTATAGAGAGCTCTTACTAAGGAAACAAGTTATCAACTTCATAGTGATGGCTCTAGAGCTTTTATGTATGGGTTTCCTGTAACCGCCACTATTCGCAGGGTATCTAGTTAAGTCAATGAGCTAACTAGCTCATTACCTTATCTTTAAAATTTCTTCAGATCTAAATTACTTTTAAACTAATTAAACATAAGCCTTTCGTTCATTATAAAACGGTATAATGAACTCAAGGTTGAAGATTTTCAAAAATAAGGATTGTAAAAATCTGATGAAATAATAAACTAAAAGTGAAAATTAAACCGGAGACCTTAACATGGATAAACACCTTAGAGCCTCAATACAAACAAGTACATTTTATTATTTTATGATAATCTTGGCTATAACGACTTTTGGTCAATTAGTAACAATGACAGTAATTGTNTTNGGCGACATATCAGGAAAAGAACATCTTGTAGCNGCATCAGTAATTGGCGGNGCTATATTAGGTGCATTTGGAATAATCCGTATGCTTACAAATATGAAATTAATTGTAGGTGAAATGGATGCTGAGATGNTGGCAACAAACTATGGTAAAGAAATTTCATCGATCCCATTTAATATACTCAGATTTATCTTTTCTGGTATTTTTGTAGTTATAGCAATTGTCCAACTNATTACAATTTATTGAATGTGTTTAGTAACTTCCTTTAGAAAACTAGGTTTCTTAGCTAATCAATTATCATTTATGTCAGACCATTGAAAATATCTTTTCAGCTCTTCTAGAATAGCATTTTAGGTGTAGGCGAAGCCTTCTAACCAACCGCCTACATCNCCCTTATTTTTAAATAAATGAGTATCCAATAGAACTACTTAGGAAATCTTCTGTTAATTCTTTTGATATTAAACAAACAAATCACAACACCCAGTNTCATAACTAGAGTGCTACCACCCTGGGAGTCTTCATAAATTAATCCGTANACACCAAAGATTATAATAATAGTGCACACTACCAAGTTTATTATTTGTGCTGTCAGACGCATCTTTGTTCTCCTATTATTTAAAACTCTAATTAGACCTATTAATCATCTGCCACTAAAAGTAGGTTTTAGAAATACTAAAAAAACTTTCGGTTCAGGTTTTATAAAAAACTAGACCTTTTTAATGAAACAAATAGCAGCATCAATCGTAGTTGAAAATCGAATCTAAGGAATTAACCATTTGAAAGACCGTATTGAAATCAATCCAAATGTAACGCCGTTTCACTATAAAGTCCCTGAAAACGTTTTGAAAAATATTCTTCTCCGGGTTTCAGACTACCCTTGGCATGAGATGCCTGACGATGGTGGATGGGATTATGGCACCAATTTAGGGTATCTAAAAGAGCTTTGCACCTATTGGGTTGATAAGTTTGATTGGCGCACACAAGAGGAAAAAATTAATTCTTTTTCTAATTTTAAAGCATCAGTTGACGGAATTGATATGCATTTTATCTTTGAAGAGGGAAGTGGTAAAAACCCAACTCCTCTCATAATTAGCCATGGATGGCCGGGGTCTGTAGCTGAATTNTTTGACCTCATTAAACCACTTGCACATCCTGANNGATTTGGTGGAAATATAGAAGATGCCTTCACAGTGATAGTTCCTTCGCTCCCTGGTTTTGGCTTTTCTGGACGGCCCCCACGACCCTATGGNCCTCGCAAAATGGCTTCAGTTCTGAATTCTCTTATGACAAATACTTTGGGGTTCGAAAGTTACCTTGCTCAGGGTGGGGATTGGGGTGGAGCGATCTGTTCTTGGCTTGGCTATGACCATTCAACAGCATGTTCGGGAATTCATATCAATGTACTAACAATGCGTCATCCTGATGGTCCTCAAACAATCGAGGAAAAAACCTGGGAAAAGCAATTCAATGAAGATCAGGTAATGCAGAATGGATATCGCACTCAACAGGAAACTCGTCCTCAAACTTTGAGTTATGCTATGATTGATAGCCCAGTTGGTATTGCTGCCTGGCTGATCGAGAAGTTTCATGACTGGTCAGATGTCAAAACTGGTTGCATTGAAAGTGCTTTTTCAAAGGATGAATTACTTACCAATATTATGATTTATATAACCACTCGTACATTTAATTCGGCATCTTGGATTTATTATGGTAGGCGCGAAGAAGGTGGCCGCATTCTCTCACCTGAAGGTCATAGAGTTGAAGTTCCAACGGGCTGCGCAGTATTCCCAGCAGAAATGCTGAATTGGCCACCCCGCTCATATGCAGAACGAATTTACAATATACAACATTGGACTGAAATGCCACGCGGTGGTCATTTTGCAGCAATGGAAGAACCACAAATGTTGTTAGAAGACATCCGTAAATTTTCTCGCAACATCCGCAAAAAGAATTCTGCAAGAATGTCTGATAATATTACTTAACATTTTTAAAACATGGAGAGATAAGTGACACTTTCATATACTGAATATCAAGAAATTGCTGCAAATATTCGTCCAAACGGGCAGGCTTTTATTGATGGTAAATTTTGTGATGCTGCTGATGGTCAGAAATTTGACACAACAAATCCAGCCACGGGGCAAGTTTTAGCCAGCGTAGCACACTGTAAGGCGGTTGATGTAGATCGCGCAGTAATTGCAGCAAGACGCGTTTTTAATGCGGGAACATGGAGTCGTGCAGAACCTGAAGCACGCAAAGAGGTACTTTTGAAGGTTGCAACTTTGGTTCGCAAGCATACACATGAGTTAGCCGTTCTTGAAAGTTTGGATACAGGAAAAACTATAAACGATTGTATGGATGAAATCGGTGGTGAAGTTGTAAATTTCTTTCAGTGGTATGCAGAACTAGCGGATAAAAGCTTTGGCAAGATTGCACCAACTGGTCTTAGCGCCCTTGCACTAATCGTGAAGGAACCAGCAGGAGTTGCAGGGGCTGTTTTGCCTTGGAATTTTCCACTTGTAATGGCGGCTTGGAAGATTGCACCATCGCTTTCTGTAGGGTGCTCAGCAATTATTAAACCAGCTGAACAAACGCCCCTTAGCACTATCCGTCTCGCAGAACTCATGCAGGAGGCTGGCGTACCAGATGGGGTCATCAATATCATACCAGGGTATGGTGAAACTGCCGGCCAGGCCATTGGGATGCACAATGATATCGACACTGTATCTTTTACTGGTTCCAGCGAAGTTGGCCGTATGTTCATGCGCTACTCAGGTGATAGTAACCTAAAAGGTGTCGGCCTTGAAATGGGTGGGAAAAGCCCATTTATTGTACTTGAGGATGCTTTGTTGGATGATGAGCTGATCGAACACGCAGCGATGTCAGCATTTTGGAATGGTGGACAAAACTGCTCAGCTAATATGCGTCAGTTGATTGCTACACCTCTTGTTGATGAGTTTACTGGACTCATTTTGGAACGCGTAAAGGCATTCAAGCTTGGTGATCCTTTGGATCCAGCAACAGATATCGGATCAATGATCACCAAAGATCATAAAGAAATGGTGATGAGCTATATCCAATCTGGCGTAGATGAAGGCGCTAATATGCTTACGGGTGGCGAGAGTGATATCCCCGGGTACTTCATAAAACCTACTGTTTTTGAAAATATTACTCCTGAAATGAAGATTTCTCGAGAAGAAATCTTTGGTCCAGTGTTAGGTATTATGCCAGTTAAAAATGCCGAAGAGGCCCTCAGGATAGCAAGTAATACAGATTACGGATTACACGCTACTGTTTTTACTCAAAATATTGATCAAGCCCTATATATGGCACGCTCACTTCCTTGCGGTACAGTTTCGGTCAATGGGTTCTCTGAAGGTGATATTAAAACTCCATTTGGAGGATATAAACAATCTGGGTCTCTTGCACGCGACAACGGTACTGAGGCCATTGAACAATATCTTCAGACAAAAACTATCTGGGTGCAAGCCAAGTCAGGCTAATACTCTAAGAAAACCCTTTCACCTATTATACCACTTATTACACTGTAATTGCAGTGCAGTGTGTTTTAGCCACCTATATATAGTAAACCACGTATTTAAGGAGTTTTAGTAATTTTGGTGACCCTTGCAGGAGAGAAACTGCTTTTCTTTAACATATGGTTTTATTAACTTTTATATAGAGTTGAGTTATAGTTCCGTATTATTTGGGTTACAGTTAACTTAACTGCTGGCTTAAATTTCGGGTTACAGTTCAATAAATAAAACTATCATTGAAAGAGTTGCATCCATAAGATACTTTTATAGCGTGAAATTTTTTAGTAACTAAATAAAGGAATGAATTTATTTTTGAGAAATTTAAGGCATTAATATTATCAATCCTTTTTACATTAAATTTGACTGTTACAGTAGAAGCTAGTCCAGAATCTGAAATACAGTCAATACTAACAGCGCAGGGATATAATATTGGTGCTATAGATGGGGCTGTCGGAAAAAAAACATTATCAAAACTTAAAATTTTTTGTCGGTTACATGACTTAGATTGCAAACCTTACATCGTAGAAAAAAATTACGTCAAAGTGCTTAATCTGATAAATTCTGTACAAGGTCTTGACATACGACCAATTGCTAAATCTGGACTTAGCATTGAAAATGACCCTAATATTAACTTTTTCAAACCACCACAAAAACCATATCCAACAGGTAATTTATACTATTTTGGACGCATGTGGAAGATCGCCGATTTTAATAAAGATGGTTACAGCGATGTACTTTACATAGGTACTATGAAACCAGATAATATTAATGAAACTGGGAAAGATACTAGCGGATCTTGTGGTGGTGGAGATTGCGTAGGAAAAAAACCATTGCCATCACTGTTCCTGGGTGATGAAAAACACAAACTTACTTACACACCTGAACTCCTTATTGATAATCGTAAAGATAGTGGAATGTCATTGGGAAGGCAGCTTCTTGTTGCTGATTATAATAATGATAAAGTACTTGATTTTTATGTGGCTGACCACGGAATTGGTACTCATAACGGCGTTAGGGACAGCTACTTTTTAAGCCAACCGAACGGCACTTGGTTGGAGTCATCAAAAACTCACCTAAGCCACTCCAATTTCGTAGTATTCGACCATGGAGGTGCTACGGGTGATATTGATAATGATGGTGATATGGATGTTGTTATAACCGAACTAGCTTCACAAGAGCGCGGGACCGCGTTTTGGTGTTTGATGAATGATGGCACAGGTTATCTTAAGAAGCGTCCATGTGGCGGAGTTGGAGCTGCTGCATTAGAACTGGTAGATATCGATGGTGATGGTGATTTGGATGCACTGGTGGGTGCTTCTGAGTTTGATAA
>JGI20158J14315_10003137_pt1 | contig 11094 bp, 8 predicted proteins | sample COG_08_FD_14315 | JGI IMG/M metagenome (IMG submission 14315)
CAGCTAGGATTATTAGATAACGATATTTACCATCCAATAGTCGCTGCTTGTGAGAGGATTATCAATGGTGAGTTCCATGATCAGTTTATTGTTGAAATAATCCAGGGTGGTGCTGGAACCTCAACCAATATGAATGCTAATGAAGTTATTGCTAATGTTGCACTCGAATTAATTGGTAAAGAAAAGGGTGACTATGAAACAATATCACCGCTTAATCATGTCAATATGTCACAGTCAACGAATGACACCTATCCGACAGCTTTATTGGTTGGATTTTTGAAAGAGTATGACCCTCTATTGGAGGCAATCAAATCTCTCTCTGAGTCTTTTCATGCAAAAGGCGTCGAATTTGCCGACGTCATTAAAATGGGACGAACACAACTCCAAGATGCTGTTCCAATGAGTCTTGGACAGGAATTTACTGCTTTCGGTAATACATTGCTAGATGATATTAAAAGACTTAATGAGATGTCTCAACTATTTTTGGAGGTCAATTTAGGTGCCACAGCTATTGGAACAGGTATTAATAGTCATCTAGATTATCCAAAAATAGCGGTAGAAGCCTTGGCAGATTTATCTGGACTCCCTTTGGTTCTTGCTCCAAATCCAATTGCTGCAACATCTGATACCAGTGCTTTTGTGTCATTCTCTTCTGTTCTTAAGCGAGTGGCNATAAAGCTTTCAAAAATCTCTAATGATTTAAGATTACTCTCTTCCGGCCCAATTGCTGGTTTTAATGAGATCAATCTTCCAGCAGTACAAGCAGGATCTTCAATTATGCCTGGAAAAGTTAATCCGGTAATTCCAGAGGCAGTCAATCAAACCGCTTTTCAGGTTATTGGAAATGATTTGGTCATTACATTAGCAGCAGAAGCTGGCCAAATGCAGCTCAATGCATTTGAACCTGTCTTAGCTGTTAATATTCTTCGTTCATTGCGCTACATGACTAATGCAATGGTCATGCTAAGAACAAAATGTGTCAATGGAATTACTGCGAATGTTGAAGTCTGCGCAAAATATGTTGAACAGAGTCCAGGTATAGCGACTTTCTTTACACCGCATTTAGGTTACAAAGAGTCAGCACGTATCGCTAAGAAATCACTTGCAGATGGAGTTACTGTGAGAGAAATCATCATTAAAGAAGGCTTGATGACTGAAGAACAGGTGAATGAAGTTTTGCATGTTGACAACCTCACAAAACCCAATATTCAATAATTTCGGTATCGTATAACGAGTATTATAATTTCAAATGTATTTATTCTTAGTTTGGAATAAATACAGTAAGAGTTATTTTCAATAATTAGAGGCAATATTTTGGCTAAGCTATACTTTTATTATTCTGCAATGAATGCTGGTAAATCAACTTCCCTTCTTCAGTCAGCATACAACTATAAAGAGAGGGGCATGACTCCTCTTATTCTTTCTGCAGCAATTGACAATCGTTATAGTGTAGGAAAAGTTACTTCAAGAATTGGTCTTGAAGCAGAGGCGCATCTCTTTCATAAAGATGATGACTTGTTCAAAATTCTTTCTGAACAAAATCTTAAAGAGCCTATTGATTGTGTTTTGATTGATGAGAGTCAATTCCTTAGTAGAGAGCAAGTCATGCAATTGGCAAAAGCTGTTGATAGCTTTGATGTTCCAGTTTTGTGTTATGGAATTCGCACAGACTTTCGTGGAGAGCTTTTTCCTGGCAGTCAACATCTCCTTGCATGGGCCGATAATCTCATTGAATTGAAGACCATTTGTCACTGCGGAAGTAAAGCAACGATGGTGGTTCGTATTGATGAAAATGGAAACGTTATTGAGGATGGGGATCAGGTGGTTATTGGTGGTAATGATAGATACCAGTCGATGTGCAGAAAGCACTTTGCCGAACATATTTGGAAAAGCTGATCGCTATTAAACAGACTATATGCTATGAGTGAGCTAACTATCCTCTTTTTATTGCTAGGCTCTTTTTCAGGTTTTGTAGCAGGTCTGCTTGGTATTGGTGGTGGTCTAATAATTGTGCCAATACTCCTTTATTTATTAGCACCATCAATTGATCAATCAATCTTAATGCATACTTCAATTGGTACTGCACTAGCGGTCATTGTTTTTACATCTATCTCAAGCCTTTATGCGCACCATCGTCATGGGGCTATTCTCTGGAGAAACTTTGTTAAGCTTACTCCAACAATTTTATTGGGCTCTTATAGTGGTGCTATTTTAGCTAAATATTTAAGCTTTGACTTTCTAAGGGTGTTCTTTGCCTTATTTGAAATTTGCGTTGCTTTAATTATGTGGTTCGGCATTAGCGCATCCAGCCATGCTGATAAGTTATCAAGGTGGGTTTGGTCATTCGCGGGGTACGTTATTGGTTTGATTTCAGCCATGGTTGGGATTGGTGGAGGAACAATGACCACCCCATTCTTGGTGTATAACAATATTCAAATAAAAAATGCAATTGCTACTTCTGCAGCGGTAGGAATGCCTATTGCTATTGCTGGAAGCATTGGCTTTATGGTAGCTGGTTCATCTCAAGTTCTTCAAACTGGAGGCATTGGTTTTGTAAACTTTGAAGCGTTAATTACAATTGCTGCTTCAAGTGTTTTTTTTGCTCCATTAGGAGCAAAAGTGACGCACCTCATAGATAGCAATAAACTCAAAAAGGGCTTTTCAATTTTCTTGGCCTTTCTTGCAGCAATGGTTATTTTATTTTAAATAAAGATTTTCTTTTGAAATGAGTTATGACTCATCACCAGCAAAATTTAAAGCAACTGAGTTTATACAGTAACGCTTTCCAGTGGGCTGAGGTCCATCGGGAAAAACATGGCCTAAATGAGCATCACATGAGGAGCATCTTACTTCAATTCTCATATGACCTAGTGAATCATCTTCTAGCTGCTTTACACATTCACTATTGGCGAGTTCATAAAAGCTTGGCCAGCCACTTCCTGAGTCAAATTTAGTGCTAGATTCGAATAAAAGTGCGTCGCAACAGATGCAGTGATAGTGACCAGTTTCACTATGGTTATAGTACTCACCAGAGAACGGTGGCTCTGTTCCACATTCTTGAGTGATATGATAGGCTTCGGGTGATAAATTATTCTTTTTGTCCATTCGTGTATTATAAGAGAAATTTAAGATCAACATCAATATCTAAAGTTAATATTTATGAAAGAATTTTTAGTCGGTGGTGCAATACGGGATAGAATTCTTGGTATCGCTAACGAGTCAACAGAAAAAGACTTTGTTGTAGTTGGGTCGTCTCCAGAAGAGATGAGTTCATTAGGATTTCGTCAGGTTGGGAAAGAGTTTCCAGTATTCCTTCATCCTGAAACGAAGGATGAGTATGCTCTGGCTCGTATAGAACGAAAGATTGGTAGGGGTTATAAGGGTTTTGCTTTTGATACAGCAAACTCTGTGACTTTGGAGCAGGATCTCTCTAGAAGAGATCTTACCATTAACGCCATAGCTCAAAATAAGGATGGAACTGGAGAATATATCGATCCCTTTGATGGAATCGAGGATTTAAAGCAGAAGAAACTTCGCCATGTATCTGATGCATTTACTGAGGATCCAGTGAGGGTTCTTAGGACGGCAAGATTTGCATCACGATTTGATTATCTTGGTTTTACAGTAGATCCTAAAACTCTTGACTTAATGAGAAAGATGGTCACTTCAGGTGAGGTAGATGCGCTTACTCCAGAGCGGGTTTTTAAGGAGATATCTCTTTCGATGGAGTCAAAGTCACCTTCAGTTTTCTTTGAACTTTTAATGGAGTCAGGCGCCTACCAAAGATTGTTTCCAATGCTGGAGGTTGTTCAAAATCAAAATTTTCAGATGCTAGATGTGCCAGATTTGGACCCTGAAGTAAAGTTCGCTCTCTGGCTATCTAATCAAAGCAGTACTAATATTGATTTGCTCTGCGAGCACCTTAAGTGCCCAAAAGATTTTCAGCAAATTGCTGAGCTTGTATCTACATGGCATCAATTTGCATCTGAATTCCTAAAGCATAGTCCTCAAGACGTATTAAATTTCTTTCTTAAAAGTGATGGGTTAAGGCGAAAAAAGAGGTTTGAAATTATTCTTACCGTTTTTGATAATCTTGGGTTAAATACAGCCCAAATTGTTCAATTACAAGTTCTACTTAACTCAATAAAGATTTCAGATTTAAAAAATTTGAATATTGCTCAAGAGCTATTAGAAGAAAGGTTGTCAGTTATTACTAGATTTCTCAAATCTGCAAAGTAGATCATAATCACAGTAATCACAGGCATTGGTTGTGGGTAAAACTTCTGCGACTCCTTCCTGAAATTTTTGACTTGCTGAATTGAGTTCTAGCTCCCACTCAGAAACCTGTTCATTCCATACCGGCATTCTTTTAATCGCTTGTTGACTTAATGGTAGATCAAATTTATTTTTTGTTATTGCCTTAAATTGACAATCTTTGGAGTTAACAGTTGCAAAGGCGATCCCAGCTACTGGATTAGTAATGGCGTAGATTGGAAGTTGAGCCTGATCTAAAGGATCGCCAGTTAGCTGACTTAAACTGACGTTCTGACCTGTTTTATAATCAATGATGAGATTTGTACCATCTTTCATTTGATCCATTCGATCTATTCGAGTAGAAAATTGAAGACCATTAACATCAACTTTGGACTCTGACTCTGTCTTGATGACTTGAAAGTATTCTCGATTTTTCTCAAGCTTAATATATTCATTGACAATTTTTATAAGCCTTTCCTTTTCAATTGATTTAAAGTTTGATTGAGAAATTAATTGAATGGCTGAATTAATATGTTTGTTGATTTCTTCCTGAAGTTTATCTTCAGGTAATTTTTTTAAATCTGAACTTGATGGTATTGCATTGAAAAAATTTTCTAATATTTTATGAACAAGGCTGCCCTGCTCAAGTCGACTGAGACCAATCTGAGGTTCATTAAATTCTTGAATATTTAGTCTACTAACAAACCCTTTGAAGCTACAACTTATTTGATCTTGGAGGGTTGCTACACCTCTCTTAATTTCAAAATTATCTAGCTCTGGAGCAATAAAATCATCCAATAATTCCATTTCTTTTGGAAGTGTTTCATGTCCAATGAAATTAGGATAATCCTCAAAATCTAAATAGGGTGAAGGGAGCTCATCGCGACTATTAGAGGTTTTGGAATAGCTAATTATTAGACTGCTACTAAGGTTTAATAGGTTATCAAGAGTTACCTCGCTTTCTTTGCTGATGAGTGTGAAACTTGTCTTTGGCAAACAATATTCAATAGAAGTTTTAGGAGGAATGAATAGGGGCATTTGTATTTTTCCTGGAAGGAAGTCGCTAGTCATACTGGAGACCCAGGCATAATCAAAGAATAATCCTTCAGCTTCCAATGAACCTAATATGTAAATATTAGCGGGGCCACTTTGAGGCTGGAATATAACTGCATTCATATGGGCAGTTAAAATTTCTATCACATCTTTAAGAGAGGATTTTTTGTAAAATGTTGACATCTTATTAAGGATCAAGCTTTCCACTTGATACTTTTCAAAAATTTGATACTCACTACTTGAAAGAGTTCGATCTGAAGTAAAGCCCCAGATAAGTAGCATTGAGTTGATTGCCTCTAATGAATCCTCTAAAGCTAATTTATTCGCAAATTCAAGAGTACTGATTGAAATCAAAATCTCTTTGAGCAATGAAGAGTCACTACACAATTCAATAACTTTTTTTGATTTACTCTTTTTAGAGTTAATTTTTAGAATTTTATTCACAAGCAGTGCGCGATTATTTTGCTCACTTCTTGCGCCTTTGATATATGGTGATGTAATTACCTGTATTAACAATTCATGTTCGACAAGACCATTAATAAGTTGAGAAGATAACTTCGTCATGGAAAAAAGATTTTTAATTAGAGGGTAATTGCTAAGCGGAACTCCCAAAGATATGTTGTAGGGCTTTTGATGAGTTTCAATGAGGTGGGACGAGAACTCAAGATCAAAGGATGATCTCACTATGTGTTGCAAGTCATTTAAATTTGGGATGACAATACCAATTTTTTTTTCTGGATTATTGAGATTGATTTCTTTGGCCCATTTTGCTATTGTGTTTAATTCAGACTCTTGATCAGTGAATGAATAATTCTTTGAATGACTCATTAATTTACGACTTGAGAGTGGTAGGCATTTAAGGGTTTTGAAGAGCATTCTTTGCTCAGGCGTTGGTTCATTGAAACCATATTGGTAATATTGTTCTTCACTGTCTAGTACGTTCTTAAAATTGCCCAAAGACAAGCTAAAAATATCAGTTTGATCTATGCAAAGATTGTTATCTTTAAATTTTTCATATCTATCGATTAATTCAACGTAAAGCCTAGATGTAATGGATGGAAGAGTTTTTATTTCAGCAACTGAAATGCCATAGCTCTTAGAGAGTCTGTAGCATTTAATTAGCTCATCAATAAAAGTGTCAGGATTTTTAACAGAACTATCTTTACAAAACTTTTTTAACATGAACCTTAACTCAAGTTGGCTTAGTAGGCGATATTCTTTTGTTGGATGATTAGATCTCCAGAACTTTTCAATCCAAGATTGATAAGAGAATATTTTTGGCATTTTGGAAGTGCCACTTTTAAGCCGCATTGATTGCTTAATAGCAAGAGCTTGACGATTATTCGCAGCAATAATCGTATCTTTTGACTGAATATCTGAGAGATCTATATTAACTCTCATTATTCATTTCAAATACCTCGTCTAAATACATACAGAGTTCAGGAACACCTTCCTTTTTTAAAGATGAGAAGAGCTGGACATTGACTGAAGGAAAATCTTTGACCGCTTTCATAACTGAGAGTCTAGCGGAACTTGCAGCACCCTTTTTTAATTTATCAGATTTAGTTAATAAGATGTTTACTGAGACTTTACTGTTTACACACCACTCCAACATCATTTGGTCGAAAGGTTTAAGAGGATGGCGGCAATCCATTACCAGTATAGCGGCCTTGATACATTTACGATTATCAAAGTATTGACTCATATTCTGATGCCAATCCCGCTTAACTGAATCCGGAACTTTGGCGTAGCCATAACCTGGCAGGTCAACAAGTCTTCGTTCATTATCAAGCTCAAAGAAAACAAGGTGCTGAGTTCTGCCCGGTGTCCTGCTGACTTTAGCCAATTTCTTTTGTTCAGTGAGTGTGTTGATTGCACTGGATTTTCCTGCATTAGAGCGGCCTGCAAAAATCACCTCATAGCCACTATCATTAGGACAGCCTTTAAGAGAAGGACACGATAAGAGAAATTTAGCTTGACGGTAGGAATTATGCATAATTCAAGTATTGCGAGGCTTTTAATCCATTATATAATCTTTATTTATTGAGTTCTCATTACATTCTAATCTTATAAGTAATTTTGACGACATATGGATAACGAAATATATCTAAAAAGAAAATATAAGCATTTTTCTGAAGACGATAATTTAAATGAACCTTTAGCTATATACAATGCTAAAGTGCATCGAGACTGGATTGATTACAATGGTCATATGAGTGAATCCTTTTACCTCTATGCATTTGGTGATGCGTCTGATGCTTTATTTCAATATATAGGGATTGATAATAACTATAGGCTGGCTGGACAATCCTTCTATACAGTTGAAACTCACATTAATTACTATTTGGAGGCTTCTGAGGAAGAACCCTTAGCCTTTGCAACACAAATATTAGGACTAGATTCGAAAAGGCTTCACATTTTTCATCAGATGTTCCATGAAGTCACTGGAAGCCTATTAGCTACCACAGAACAAATGTTAATCCATGTAGATATGAAGAAAGCAAAAGCAAGCGAGATTAGCCCTTCTGTGTTTGCAATTCTTGAAAAAATATGGGAATCTCACCAAAAATTAACGTTACCCAAGCAAAAGGGGCGTGTAATGAGCGTTAATAAATAAATTAATTTAATCTAAGGATAAAAAATGGATTTTGGACTGTCAAATGAGCAACAAATGATTATTGATTCTGTCAAAAGTTTTGTTGAAAAGGAGCTCTATCCCCATGAAGATGAAGTTGAAAAGAGCAATAAGATCGAAGATTCAGTTGTAGAGAAAATAAAGCAAAAAGCTATTGAAAGTGGTATTTATGCATGCAATATGCCTGAAATTCATGGTGGAGGTGGACTTGATACATTAACATTATGTCTTTTAGAGAAAGAATTGGGAAAAGCTAATTTTGGACTTCAGTACATTGTCGCAAGGCCAAGTAATATTTTATTGGCTTGTAAAGGGTCTCAAGTAGATAATTACCTTCTACCCACTATTCGAGGAGAAAAGGTTGACTGTCTTGCAATGACAGAGCCTAATGCTGGTTCAGATGTCCGTTCTATGAAGTGTAAAGCTGAGCGAGATGGTGAGGATTTTGTAATTAATGGGTCTAAGCATTTTATAAGTCATGCTGATATGGCTGACTTCGTAATTTTATTTGCAGCTTCAGGGGTTGAACAAACTTCAAGGGGTGAGAAAAAAAAGATTACTAGTTTTTTAGTTGATATGGGTACTCCTGGTTTTTCTGTTGAGCCTGGATATAACAGTGTCTCCCATAGAGGCTATCATAATTTTATATTGAATTTTGATAACTGCCGCGTCCACGAATCTCAAGTCCTGGGAGATGTTGATCATGGTTTTGATGTAGCTAATGAGTGGTTAGGTGCTACTCGGTTATCTGTTGCTGCAATGTGTCTTGGTAGAGCTGAAAGAGCTTTACAGATTGCCACAGAGTGGGCTGCGACACGAGAACAATTTGGTCAACGTATTGGGAAATTTCAAGGCGTCTCTTTTAAGCTTGCCGACATGTCAATGGAACTTCAGGCTGCTGAACTCTTAACGCTTAAGGCTGCTTGGAAAGATACTCAAGGAGAAATGACTAATAGTGATGCTGCTATGGCAAAACTNAAGGCTACTGAAACACTCGCAATGATTTCAGATGAGGCCATTCAAATATTAGGTGGGATGGGCTTGATGGATGAACTNCCTTTGGAGAGGATATGGCGCGATCATCGAGTTGAAAGAATCTGGGANGGTACTAGCGAAATTCAAAGACACATTATTTCTAGATCACTTCTAAGGCCATTTGAGTAGTTTGTTATGAGCAGAAGTGACTTGCATCGATTAATATCTCCAAAATCAATTGCTGTAGTTGGAAATCGAGGTGCTGATTTTGCTATTAAAGAGTCTAAGAAGTTAGGTTTTAATCATCAAATATGGTCTGTNCATCCAACATTGGATAGTCTTGAAGGTATTCAATGTTATCGTGACATTAAAGATTTGCCAGAGGCTCCTGATGCAACGTTTATCGCTGTTAATGCAGAGTCAGCTATCGAAATCGTTTCTGATCTCAAGTCAATGGGCGGCGGCGGAGCGGTTTTATATGCCTCCGGATTTGCAGAGGTTGGTGATGAGGGCGTTAAACGAAATCAGAGATTAGTCGAGGCGGCAGATGGAATGCCGCTCATTGGCCCAAACTGTTACGGATTCATTAATAGCTTGGATAGATTTGCACTTTGGCCTGATGTTCATGGATGTGAACCTGTCAAAGAGGGTGTTGCAATTATTACTCAAAGCGGNAATATTGGCCTAAATATGACTATGCAGTCTTCTGGACTTCCAATCGCCTACATGTTTACGCTAGGTAATCAATCAAACACAAATATTGCAGATATTATTCATGCAATGTTAGATGACTCAAGAGTTAATGCCATTGGGCTTCATATTGAGGGCATTAATGATATAGCATCATTTGATAATGCTGCCAGAAGAGCAATTAAAATGAAGGTGCCAATCATTGCAATTAAATCAGGAAAAACTTTAGCTTCTGCAAAGATTGCGCTCAGTCATACAAGCTCATTGACAGGGTCAGATGAATTGTTTAGTTTCTTTTTTGAAAGACTCGGTATCGCCCGAGTCAATTCAGTTCCTGAGTTTCTTGAAACTCTGAAGCTGCTCAGTGTTTTAGGAGTGATTGACCATCATGGAGTTGCCTCTATGAGCTGCTCAGGGGGTGAGGCGGGGATGATGGCCGATCTAATTGATGGCATGGAGATTACATTTCCAAGCCTCACTGATTCTCACAAAAATAAAGTCAAACAAACACTGAATGAATATGTTGAGGTAGATAATCCACTGGATTATCATACATTTGTTTGGGGTGATCGAAAAAAAACATCAGAGTGTTTTAAACAAATGATTAATGGAAGTTTTGCTGCCACTATGTTGCTTTTAGATTGGCCAAAAACGCCAGAATCTGAACAGAAAGATTGGGACACAACGCTTTTGGCCCTTTCTGATGCAATCACTGGAACAAGTGAAAAAGCAATCGTGCTTGCATCGATGGCAGACTGCATGCCGAAACGAATTATAGATGAATGCCTAAACTTTGGAATTACACCAATGGTTGGCTTAGATACTTGCCTTAAGGCGCTCAATCATTCTTACAAAATTGGCTGCGCTTTTAAGAAAAATGAAGTCCCAGAAATAAACATACTTGAAACTCAAATAGAAAATAAAAACACTAAGCAACTAACTGAATATGAGGGTAAGCAACTGATTCAGGATTATGGCGTTTCAATTCCTAAGGGAGGGATCATAACTAATGTATCTGAGGCTTTAAAGGCTGCTGAAGAAATCACTTATCCAGTTACACTTAAAATTTCTGATACTGACNTGTCCCATAAGACTGAGCTTGGAGCTGTCAGGCTAAATATTCAAGACTCTGGAATGCTGGAGAAAGCTTGCCATGATTTGTTCAAAATGGGCTCTTCTTTATTAATTGAAAGAATGATTACAGATTCTGTGTGCGAACTAATCATTGGAGTTGACTATGACCCTACATTTGGAAAGTACGTCATTATTGGCGGCGGCGGTATTTTTGTTGAAATACTAAAAGATAGCTCAGTATTGCTATTACCTGCATCAAGGAGTGATGTTCTATTGGCACTCTCAAAACTCAAAGTGTACGCCTTGCTTGAGGGTTACAGAGGGAGTCCAAAGGGGGATATAGAATCGGTTGTCGATGCGGTTATCTCAATCATTGCGTTAATTCAAAAAAATGATGTTTTAGAGTTGGACAT
>JGI20158J14315_10003142_pt1 | contig 11077 bp, 13 predicted proteins | sample COG_08_FD_14315 | JGI IMG/M metagenome (IMG submission 14315)
ACAAGTGCCTCTGCATTATGATTCATTAAGTAAATCTTTCCATCGGCACCCGTTGGAGATGCACGCCACTTGTATTTGCCTGGCAATTTGAGGGTCCATACAACCACCCCATTTTCAGGATCTAATTTTGAAATATTTTGACGCAAATCACTTAGCACATAAAAGAAACCTCTATAAAAAAGAGGAGTAGGAACATCAGAGGTAACTTCCTTACTCTTGGTGGAGTCCCACGCTAATTTTACTCCACTCTTTTTGCCAGATAGACTCACAGCAAAAACTGGAGCTTTTTTGGGGGCACATACCAAAACCTTACCGTCACCTGCAACCGGGGATGGTACTAAGCGCCACCATTCTTGCTTGTGTCCATTATTCCAGGTTCCCCAGCGCCAAAGCTCACTTCCGTTTTTGGGGTTATGAGATGTTAGGAAATCTCCACCAGCTACCAAGAGGCTATCATTATAAGGTATGATTGTAGAAAAAGCCTCCCGTGATTCTTTCTTTGCCGGAGTTGTTCGAACATGTCGCCAGATTGTTTTGCCAGACTTTAGGTTTAGGCATAGGAGAAATGATTCCGCATCTTTGTTGCCACGACCGTGGACTTGTTCATCACGCTGAAGGACCGGGAGATAAAGGCGACCATCATAAAGAGTGGGACTGGCAGAAAATGTCCATTGAAAACAAAAATCTCCAAGGTCAGCCTGTAAATTGCGGCGCCACTTGAGGTCACCATCATGGCTAAAGCAAACAAGATCACCGTTGCCATAGAAAAAAACAACCTCAGTTGATGAAGCAACTGGAGATGGGCTCGAATAATTGGAGCGTGAATCAAGTTGCAAGATATTCCCATCTTTATCCCCAGGTTGGTATCCACTCCCAGCTGATTTTATCCACAATGTATCACCGGATTTACGATCAATACACATAGCAAGTAAATTAGGTTCACTCTCACCTTCTATTGCAAGGCGGGTACCTGACAGAAATACCCGGTCATTCATTACTACTGGTGTCGATGCAGAGGGGCCCTCTAACTCATGAGACCAGCGAACAGCTAACTCAGGTGAGAAAACCGTGGGGTACTTAAAATTTCCAGTCGCAGAGCCGTCAAAGTTTGGCCCTCTCCAATTTGGCCAATTTGCAAATGAAAGCGATATCAAGAAAAAGCAGTAAATTAAAGTTAAAAACACTTTTCTAAGAATCATGATTTTTGAATTAGAGGTACATTAATTGAAAACTAAACTTATTCATACCTTTTTTGTTTTGGTGGTATTGTCTTCGGATTGCAATTCTTCAAGCCAATCGACGAATTCGCCAGACTCTTTTTTATTGAGATCAAAAGCTTCGGGGAACTCCTGCAATAAATCATTTTCAATCTCACGGTCCAGTCTTTGCATGCGTTTTAATTTAACGAAAGCTTTAACTCTACTTAACAGTATGAATGAGAGAATAACGGTAATAACTGTAAAGAGAAGAGACCACATAAGAAAAGTGACTCAATTTGTCGAAAGTTCTTCAAGGATATTTTTGGATAAACTGTACAATGCTAAATTGTAGGCTTTTAGTTCTTCAGACTCGTCTCCCGGCAACGGAAGAACATATTCAAAGGAAAAGGAATCTGATTTGGTCGTACCATCACCCGCCCTAGCCGACCATTTGGCTGATATGGAAACACGATCGTTTACAATTCTCTCAAAGGATGAAAACGAGACAGCTAAATCCCATCGTAAGCCCTCCTTCCTGCGGTTGGGGAAAATTGAGTACCTTGAGTTATTAAATTGATCCTGCAAATTCATCGCTAAGACTCGGGCAATCCCATCCTCCAAGGGTTCGCCCCATCTATCAAGTTCCCTAAATTTAATTGTGTGAGGTGTCGGACGTAGCACCAAACGAGAATCTTTCAAATATTCAGGCAATTCTATTTCTCTGAGATAAAAAGAATGATCTTCATTAAACTTCGACTGGTTTTGGTCCTGGACTGTATTGGATAAAAGATAGAAGTCCGGCTCCACATGGTTCGATTCCGGAATGATGCAACTTGCTAAAGCAAAGACAGTCAGCGTTAGTACTAGATAAGTTTTCTTCATGTTAATCCTCTGTAACAACCTTGCCACGAATGAGGGCTTGTGGGTTACGCTCGAGCAAATCTGCTAAGCTCTTTAATGACTTAGACATTTCTGATAGATCATGAAGGGCATTCACTGCTCCAAAGCGCAAGTCAGAATCAGGTGCAATGACTTCTTGGATTCGTTGATTCACGATGTCTAATTTCTTAAAGCTTTCCCTAACTTGTTCCGAGGTGTCTCCAAAATTTTTAGCAAGTGGGAGTACATTCTTTGAGAAATTATTAAGAAAAAGATTGGAATTCTCTACGAGAGACAGAAAAGATGTCCTCAATTCCTCTGCTTTTAAATTTTGCAATTGAGCGGTCCCTGCCTCTAAAAATTCGCTTACTTGCTTACTCAGTTTTTCAAGGTTTATGCTTTCACTAAGTTCAGCAAAAATCGAACCCTTGCTACGAATCAAGGGGTGGCCATACAGCGTACTTAAGCTGCCATTAGTATCAACATGCTGAAGATCTGTGGTTAAGTTTATGTATAATATACCGGTAACAAAACTTTCCTGTACCAACTGGCCAACCAACTGGGGCAAGATATCTGTTTTGAAAGAACCATCTTCGTTAAAAACCTCATTCCCTACACTTACCCTGTGACGGTCTACAAGTTTGCGATTAATCTCAATCATTACCGGGACTGGCCCATCTTTTAAGGCATCTCCAATGAAAAACCTTTCAACTCTGCCAATCTTTACGCCATTAAAGGTAACTTTCCCGCCCTCGTTTAACCCAAAAACATTTTCGTTAAAAACGACAACAAAACGCTCATTATCACCTCTCCAACTTGATAAACCTCCAGTAAAAAAAAGGAAGCCTGCAAAAATCATTAAAGCACCAAGAGTAAAGGCGCCTACCAGGGTGCTGTTAGCGGCAATTTTCATAAAACTATAACATTCTATCTTTAAAACTCATTAAACCGCAATCCAAGATTCAATCACTTTACTTACTATTACTTCTTGAACTTCGACCTAAGAAATCACGAACTTCCTCAAGCCTGCTTCCTTTAAGTAAATCAATAGGCTTACCCTGGTCGATTATAGTTTTTGATTGATTACTCAAAAAAATAGAGTGATCTGAAATCGAAAATATACTGTCCAATTCATGGGTAACTACAACAAAGGTAATCCCCAGAGAATCCTTGAGCTCAAGAATTAATTCGTCCAACTGATTGGAGTTGATCGGATCCAAACCTGCGGAGGGTTCATCAAGAAAGAGTATTTCTGGATCCATAGCTAATGCACGAGCCAAACCTGCTCTTTTTTGCATGCCACCACTTAATTCCGAAGGGTATAAGAACTCGCACCCTGAGAGACCAACTAGGCTAAGTTTATAAGCAGCCATATCTTCAATCTCTTGCCTATTTAGGCGTGAAAAAGTCTCCAATGGTAAGGATATATTTTCGAGGAGATTCATTGAGCTCCATAAAGCACCACCCTGAAATAAAACTCCAAATTTACTTAGGACCTCATCATGGGGAAGTTGTCCATCACCCCACATTGAATCCCCCTCGAACTTCACCTTTCCATTGAATGGTTTCAGTAACCCAGTCATCCCTTTGAGCAAAGTGCTCTTCCCGCAACCGCTAGCTCCCATAACTGCTAAGCAACTACCTTTCATGACATCAAAAGACACTTCTTGCAAGACAGTGCGGTTTCCATAGCTAAGACCTAAGTCGCTTACCTCAATCACGGATTTTTTAATGGAATCTGGCTTCATCGGTATCCAAGTAAACTAAAACAAATCTCGAATATAGCATCGCAAACCACAATTAATGTAATTGATACCACAACTGATGAGGTGACTGATTTGCCAAGAGATGCCGAATTACTTCCGGTAAACATTCCCTTGTAACATCCTACCAATCCAATGATTAAACCAAAAGCCAGGCTTTTAAATAAACCTGAGTAAATTTCCCACATGTTGGTTAAGGCGGATTGAGTCTGCTCGAAGTAATGAAGGGCAGAAAAATCCATTACCTGCGAACCAACTGTAAGACCTCCCAGGATACCAACAATGTCAGCATACAAGGTAAGCAGTGGAGTCATCAGTAAAAGGGCGAGTGTTCTCGGCAGAACTAAAAATTCAATTGCAGGGATCCCGAAAGTTCGCAGTGAGTCAATTTCTTCCCTTATTTTCATGGAGCCAAGTTCTGCGGCAAAAGCGGCTCCTGTTCTCCCGGCCATAACGATCGCAACCATTAACGCACCCATCTCCCGCACCATGGCCAAGGAAACAAGGTCAGCAACATATATGGTGGCATTGAATTTCTCTAATTGCACGCTGCCGACGAAAGCCATGGTTAATCCGGTTAAGAAAGCGATCAAGGTGACAATGGGAAGAGCCGAGGCTCCGCAATCTCTGCAGGTATGGATTAAATCACCAAACCTCATAAAAGATTTTCCCAAAAATAATTTACCAACGGCAAGCAACCATTTTCCCCAAAAAGTTGATACTTGAGTAAAAGAATGAACGATTTGATCTGCCCATAAATTAGAGCCATTAATAACCTCGTGGGAAAGCGAGGATGAGATGGCCATCCGATCTTCTGCGAAACTAAGTAACTTTTTTACTTTTTCAGGCAAAGCTGAAAAATCTGCTACGATGCCTTTCTTTTGCAATTCAGTTTTTGCTCTAAATAAAAACAATAATAAGGATGAATCCCAACTTGAGGAAGGTGACAGGGTAAACTTACATGTGGAAATAGATTGGGTTTGAAGCTCCCAGAAGTTCCCCCAACTAAAATGGGCTTTCTCTGATCCAATAACTAACAACCAATCCCCCAATAGATTGCAGTGGACATAATTACCTTCATCAGTAATGCGTATGTCTTTTGGTCCCAGGCTCATTTAATTGCAATTTTGAACCACAGAAAATCATAAGAATCTAATGCTAACCTACAATGCATACACACAACGCTAGCTAAAATGAAGATGCGGGCAATCCTCTTTGACTTGGATGGTACTTTAATTGACCAATTCTTGGCCATTCATAAAGCCTTCTCAAAAACCTTGGTAAAGATGGGGTTTCCTCCTCCCACTTTCGATGAAGTAAAAAGAGCCGTTGGAGGCTCATCTGACACAACTATGGCAAAATTAATCGGCTCGGAGCGTGCAGATGAAGCCGTTTCCATATTGCGGCCAATCTTTGAAAAGGAAATGTTCGAAGGACTCGTTTTACTACCCTATGTTAAAGAAGGCTTGAAACTCCTAAGCCAATCCGGCTTTCAATCCGCTGTTTTAACCAATAAATATGGCCCACATGCCCGTGCTGTGTGCGATCACCTTGGAATTTCCCCATTCCTGAAATTTACTATTGGAGCAAATGATACAAGCTGGAAAAAACCTAATCCTGCACTTACTCGCTTGGCATTGGACAGAATTGGTGCTGCCCCCCAAGAAACCATTTATGTCGGAGATTCTCCTTACGACTTTAACACTGCCCGAAATGGCGGCCTCGCCTGCCATCTAGTCGCTACAGGTACTCATTCCTTGGATGAATTATCCATCCTTCGACCAGAGTCGGTCCATCCAGACTTTGAGTCTCTCGTGGGTCATCTATTACTTTTAGGATAAATGATGGTAGTAATTACGAAAAAGGGATGATTGACCAGGTTTACTTACTGGGGTAAGAGGTAAATAACCCTAACCCCTACTATCATGAATGCTTCTACAAAGGAGTTCCCTACCCTATCGCAACGAGTTAGTGAGCTTGATCTAACCGATTTGTTAGACCATGCCTCAAGCTCGAATCCGAAAACAGAAATATCGATTATATTATTATCTGTGGATCCAAAGTTTTTACCAAGCATTGATACCATATACGATAATCCAGTCGTTAGGTGCAGATCATTTCACGACTTCCTGAGGCAAGGTCATCACAGGACAGCTTGTGTTTTAGTTGCTCAAGGAAATCGTGCGGAGTGTTCATCGACTCACCTCGAGGACCTTCTGTCCGCTCGTTCCAGTAGACCTTTCGAGGTGATCGTACATGATAATGGAAATGAAAATCTTTTAATCGATTTAATCCACAAGGCAAAATCTTTTAATCGATTTAATCCACAAGGCAATTACCCGAATTCAAGAGTCTATAGCCATTGACTCGACGGTTGAATACTCNACACGGATGATTGTTAAAGAAAAATTAAATGATAGGGGCGCCAGACTGGCGAGTACCCCTGAGTATCAATTTACAAAAGAACTTATACAATTAAAAGTTTTGCAACAAATTGAAACTGAACCAGAAAATTTCCTCAAAGCCGCTATAACCAAAATAAAATCAAACTGATAAGACTATCAGCTACCTANAGGCTTCAATTTAGGGATATATAAAGATGGCTACCCAAGGTAATTTGGTTAGCCAAATCAATGATTTCTTGATTGCCCAGTTGAATGCAACCGGAACTGGCAGGTTTTCCCAAACGGTTTTCATGATTGGTTCCATGCAGATAAACAAATCTTTTAAATGTGTCCTGCTTTCCGCCAAGATTAAGCCCTTCCTGCAATCCGGTAAGCCTCAAAATACGAGAAGTAATCAAGTTTTTTTGCTGCATAACTTCTTCACAATCCCAATATTGTATTCCTATTGGCTTTCGGCCTTGGAAGACCATACCAAGTGACTGCCCTACCCCAATCACTTCACATACCTTATGCAAACCCCATGGTGTCCCGAGAGAATCCTCTATGCAACTTGGAGGTTTTAAAGAAGTAGAAGCCACATATGTTTTGACAGACTTACCTTCTTTTTGATGATACAACCTTTGCTGTTTGATAGAAACGATTAGCAAGTCTTGCGTTTCCTTAATCTTCAGTTGTTCAACAACCTTCAAGTACTCATCCTTTAAAATTACATTCATTGAAAAAATATCGTATTGGTATCGTAGGTGCAACCGGAGCGGTTGGCCAAGAAATTATCAAGCTTCTTGAAAAAAGAGAGTTTCCTGCAAGCGAATTGAGATTGCTTGCTTCCTCCCGCTCTGCGGGGATTGAATTAGAGGCACTTGGGCAGACCCACAAAATTCAAGAGACTACCCCGGAATCATTTAAGGATTTAGACATTGCGATCTTTAGTGCCGGTTCAGAAAATTCAGTAAAATTTGCNCACGAAGCAGTTAAGCGGGATTGCGTGGCGATTGATAATAGCTCGGCTTTTCGAATGGATNCATCTGTCCCGTTGGTTGTGCCCGAAATTAACCCNCAGGACCTGGATGGGCACCAAGGCATTGTAGCTAACCCCAATTGTTCAAGTGCCATTACCNTGATGGCAATCTATCCTTTACACAAAAGATTTGGCCTCAAGAAGTTCTATGCATCCACTTATCAAGCAGTTTCAGGAGCAGGTGCGATGGGTCCAATCTCTTTGGATCAGGAGGTCACAGAAATGGTTACGGGAGCCCCTCCACCCAACGCGCAACCTTCTAGCTTCCCGCACCCCATAGCATTTAATTTAATCCCACATGTTGATCAGTTTAGGGAAGATGGCTACACCAAGGAGGAGCTTAAAATGCGAAATGAATCGAGAAAGATTCTTTCCCTGCCAAGCCTTAGAGTTTCCTGCACTTGTGTTCGAGTACCTGTATATCGTGCCCACTCGATATCAATAAATGCAGAATTCAGTGACAGTGTAAACCTCCCGGATGCCAAGCAGGCTCTCAGTAACTTCGAGGGCCTTGAGTTTGTNGATAATCCNGAAGAAATGCTCTACCCGATGCCNATCTATTCCTCCGAAAAGGAAAACTGTCATGTCGGCCGACTGCGGGTTGACCATGCATCTGATAATGGATTAGCGTTATGGGTTACAGGTGACCAACTATGGAAAGGTGCAGCCCTAAATGCCATCCAGATCGCAGAAGAAATGATTCAACGGAACTGCCTGAGGAAAATCATCTAGCTAAACTTGGCAAGGGATTTGCTACATCCCCTGCATGGATCCAGTAATAGCAACCGGCTTAGTTAACATTGGTAGTAATATTTTACAGAAAATACTGCCTCCCAATACCCCAAGTGTAGAAGACTCAAAATCATCATCTTTTGAGTCCAACCTCAAGGACATCCAAGGTAGTTCGCTTTCTGCCAAAAGTTTAGAAACTCTTCGAGCCGAAATAAAGGATTCTCCCGAACTCCAGGATTTCTTGTCCCGAAATTCAGGTAATAAAATTTCATTGGATAAACTTTCCGATGGTTCAGTCAGAGTACTTTCCTCCACAGGCGATTTCATGACTCTGCGACCCGAATCCTCGACTTGTGCAAACGCTAACCAATTTCTAGATAACTCAATTTCCTCAGGTCAAAACCTCAATCCTGACCGTGAAAACTCGGTCATGCTCATTGGCTAATTTCAACAGGGCATCCCTTTAGCCCGGAAATCATATCTCAATGCATCCTCCATCTGACTTCCTGCTGATTGAGAGGATCAATCAATGCCCCAAACTTGCATCACTAAGGAGCATTAACGATACGCTTCGATCCTTACTTGAGTCAGAAGATAGTTTTCTTGCCCAAATTGCTGAAGTCATTCGACTGGATCCTTCCCTTACCACAAGAGTGTTGGACTTGGTGAACTCGATTTTTTTTGGCAGTAAAGATAACAAGAGAATTAGTGGGGTCGAAGAGGCTTCTATTTTTCTTGGCCTCAATCGTATTCGTGAATTGCTATTCGCCACTCCAGTTATTGAGGAAATTTTGGAACTTGGTAAAAATGCACCCTCCTTCCCATGGGAAGAATTTTGGAAACATAGCATTGGTACAGCCATCCTAACTCGCGAACTTCTGTCCGTACTTAATATAAGCTATGAAGAGGAAGCCGATTATGTGGCAGGCTTGCTCCATAATTTAGGNATACTCATATTGGCGATCACTTTCCCTGATTTATTTAAGAAAATTTACCTAAAAAAATATGACTCTACAGGGGAATTAATTGATGAAGAAAANGCCAAGATTGGATGGGGGCACGCAAAGATTGGTGCGTATTATTTATGGAACCATCATATTTCAGATGAAATTGTGGATGCTATTCATTGGCACGATCAACCTAAGCAATCAAAGGAAAGTCCGAAGTTGGCAGCAGCCATCCAGGTATCTCAAGCAATTGTTTCCGAACTTGGTTTCACTGGACTAAATAAATGTAAAAAGCCAGAAAGCGGATCATACCAAGAACTCGAAGGCTGGGAAATGTTAACAGAAGACCATGAAGACCCAGATGAACTGATCGCATCAATAAACGAAGCTTCAGAACGATTAAACCAAAGCCTTAACGGTATCTTTTAAGTAGTTCCTTGATAACCTGATTAGCGAATCCACTGATCCTCTCTTGCGGCTTTAGCCACTTTTAGTGCACCAATTGAAACCAAGGGGGAATAATCCTTATCAGAAAGACGAACCTCCGGATTTTCATAACCATCGTCCACTAATCGTTGCTGGAGTTCCTGGTCGATATTTCTGATCCGGCTACCTCCACCAGTGAGGATAATGTTTTGCAGAAGGGAAAAAACAGATTGAGGAGAAGCCGATGAGATTACCTGCTTTAAGGACTCCGCAATTTCATTAACCAAACGGTTGCAAGCTTCACCCACTTGTTTTCCAATTTCAATTTTCCTAGGTTTCCCCTCGACCGGAACTTTTACTCTGGCACCTGACTCGGGTTCTCCGGAGTAAGAAAATTCTTCCTTGAATCCACGAATCATGGAAATCGGCAGGTTGACCTCGGGGTAAGCTTCGCGAACTAATTGATCCAGAATTACATCCACTTCGTTTCCGCCAAATGGAATGCTTAACAAATCTTGAGGCTTGGGGAAATATCCCTGAATAATACAAAAGTCAGTTGTACCTGCCCCAATATCAATAAACAGGGAGTTACTTACAGGATCCTTGTAATCCGAATCCTGAAGGCACGCTTCATCACGCATCCCTAATGCTGCAAGGAATGGCTCGGGAATGAGCAATGAGCCATCAAAAGCAGATTTCGCAGCTGCCTCCAAATTACTTTTTGCCTCTTCATCAGCGACGGCAGGAATGCCAATAACGCAAAGTGCCTCAGATGCACGCTCCGGATCGACCTGATCACGTAAATACCCAAGAAATGACTTGCTTGCTTCGAGGTCTTGAATAACCCCATCGCTGAGGGGATGAACCAAGCGCAAGTGAAGTTGGTTGGACAAAGCATCGTTGCCATGAAGCATGGTCGAGTTCCCGGGCAATATTCCGGCTAAAATGCCTTCTTCGGGATAACCCACTACTGTGGGTACGAATATACCGTGATGCTTCTCAGAGCCAGGCTTGCTAAGTTTACTCAGAATACAAGACTCCAAGGTACCAAGATCTAACCCGAGCGGTAATCTCTTTCTACCCTTAGCCCCTTTATCATTATCAGGTGCTTCCCCTGATTTACTCTCCACTGTTTCAGAATCACTCATTCGCAAAAGAAAATTTTCAAAGATTATTTTGATTCATACGAGAGAATCTCATCAATCATTTCTTCGATTTCGTCAAACCTCAAACCAGTACCAGAAGGAGGATCCAAGGTCTTTGGAGATTCATCCTCAACAAATACATCATTAGAAGACGGAGGTTGCCCACCTGTAATTGGGCTAGCTTGGGCAACTTCTTCGTGGCTTATTTCCTCGGGAATGACATTACTCTCAATGTCACTACCACTCTTTTCTCTAGGTAATTCTTCGGCTGAATCAGATTCATCATCCTGAATGGTTACTGGGTTCTCGACAAGGGGCTTTGCCTCATCGGGACCAAGGGAACTCGCGGGATCCAGGCGACTTGCACTACTTAAGTTGCTTGAAAGTTGCTCGACCCGAGCAAGGGCATCACTGAGTTTTTGAACTGCTCCTGTAAGTTGATCCCTCAATGAACCCACCTCATTTCTGACCAAACCAGCAACCCTGGACTCGAAACGACCAGCGAATAGATCAAAAGCAACCGCCAATTCATCAGCCCGCCCGGATTCGTCATCAAACATCTC
>JGI20158J14315_10003162_pt1 | contig 11034 bp, 8 predicted proteins | sample COG_08_FD_14315 | JGI IMG/M metagenome (IMG submission 14315)
AAAAAAAAAAAAAAAAAACGCATTGTTTGTGATCTTTTCTCTGTTGTTTACTGTTTTCCTTTGAATAATGAATACACACGACGACGCACGTATTCAAAAGAGTTTTTGAAGAGAATGAACGATGATCGCGAGGAGGAGGAAGAGAACGGTGGTGAGAATTGCGCCGCGCTCGTAATAGAAGAGATCGAGCGAGAAATCGAACGGGCGAAAAAACAAACGTTTTCTTCTTCGCATGTCGTTCATTCTGTAACTCCGCGTTTCGGATCAGATCAGGAAGAAGAGGATACCACCAACAAAAAGAAGAAGAAGGAGGAGGACGAGAACAACAACGAGAATAAGAGCAGAGAAGAAAGGAACAGAGCGAGAAGAGAGGCGGTCGAATGGAGGCGGAAGAAGATTGAGGAGAAGACGTTCGATCCGAGAGCGGCTTTTCGAGAGAGAGTGAAGAAGAAGAAGAATAAAAACGATGAGAACGATGAGACTATAGGAGGTGATGAGAACGATAAATGGCAGTCGCCAAGCGTGGTGATGCGGAGACGAAGAGAAAAGAATGTTACGGTTTCAACCAGAAAGAAGAGCTGGACGGAATTGGAAACCGAATGGAAACTGTTTGAAGAGAAATGGAAAGACTCTCGCGGCGACGACGAGAATGAAAACGAAAACGAGAAACAACAAAGACGCGTTTTACGTTTTCAGGACGTCCCATTTCCATCCTCCGGAGCCGGTTTACTCACGTTCTTGATTTCTAACCGTGGTCCGTTTTCTGAGGATGAAAACGGGAGGAAAAAAGCGAAGCGGGAACTCGCAAAGAGATGGCATCCGGATAAGTTTGCGCAAAAATTTTCGAGACTTCTCAAAGACGAAGACAAAGAAGACGTGATGGAGATGGTGAAGGAAATTTACCAATCTGGAACGGCGTTGATGAATACGCTTTCCTGGGACGGCTGAGATTACCATGAATAATAACTAAATTCTATTTCGCTTGCACTGCTTAATTTTCAATCTACTCTATTCGCTACATCTAAATCTCTCGTTCGCAAGGCTTCTCGCCTCTTCTATTCGTGACCGTCGTCGCTTCCGGATAATTCGCGACGAGCGCTTTCACAATCTTCTCAAATTTCATTTCCGCTCGTTTTCTTCGTTCCTCCTCAAAATCTTCATTTCGTCGTTTTTCCTGTCGAATAAACGTGTACACTTTATGCAACGCGGTCTCTCCATCGTCATCTCTCAAGCTCGCGTCCGCCCCCGCTTTCAACAACATCTCGACTATTTCAGCCTCCCCAGTTGCACTCGCTCGCATCAACGCCGTCGAGTTCCCCGATGTCGTCCTCGCGTTCACCTTGCATGCATACTTTTTCTCCAGCAATAACTTCACGCACTCCGAGTGGCCGTTCCTGGACGCGTAGTGTAACGGCGTCAATCCGCTCAGTTGAGTGTCGATGGAGTTTGTCCATCGCTCGAAATCGTTCTCCAATAACTGTTTCAGTTTCTCGACGTTTCCAATCTGCGCGAAATGACACGCGGACTTTTGGAACTTGAGTTCCTCTAAAGATTGATCGTAGGACGATAAAATTCGTGAGTAGCACTTGCACTCGGGCGGGTGATTTCCCCCGTTTGCGATCGTCGTCGACGTAAATTGACAATAGATGTTGTTGTTGTTGTTGTTGTTTTTCTATTCATCATCATCTGCATTCTCGTGGTGGTTTCAAGGAGTGCGGAGAAAAATTCAGCAAAAAAAATGCAAAAAACACACGAAATTTGATGAAAAAGGAGGAATCCTTTTGATGAGGATATTCGATTTAACGACACTTCACACACAATTAGTAATTATATTCGGCAGAAGACGAGAAAAGAGAGAGAGTGTTTTTGTGCGCGTGAAGAATATATCTTTCGCGCTTCTCTCATCTCTGCTCGATGATGAAGATGGCGTCGTCCTCTTCTTCGTCGTCGTCGTCGATGATGATGATGATGATAAAAACGACGACGTCGTCGAAAAGAGATTCAAAAAATGTGTTTACCACTCATCATCATCAAAAGCAAAGAGGAAGACATCATCATCATCATCATCGAGTAGCGGCGATATCCTCCTCTTCTTCTAATAAGAATAACGATAACGGAGGAGGAGAGTACGATTACAAGCAGTTCATGCCGATGAAAGAAGGAGAGCAAAACGAAGAAGTGTTACAATCCACGGACGAGGAGAAAATGGGCAGAGCTGCGCAATACATGAGAGAGTTGATAAAGAGACAAGTGAGATCGAACGACTTACCACGAGCTGGATCGCTCACGGACTCGACCGTTTTGAGAAGGAAAGGTAGATTAAAAGAGCAAGACGCTTTGATTGAGTTCATGGTCGAAATGCACAAGACGCACACGACGGAAGAGGTTATGCTAAAAGTAGAAGGATGGATCGATGAAACGCTGCAACTCCCGAAAGAACGCAGACAGTTCACGAGATTGCACAAAATGGTCCCACAGGTTGGATACTTTTTCCACTCGTTACCGCTTACGAAAGCGTTGAAAGAGTACGACGAGTTTTCGCATTTGACGAAGAGACAGTACGTTTTGCCGAACTTTGCGGAGATCAGACATATTTTGAACATAGCGCAGGTGCACGTCTCGGCGAAGGACGTGAGGCTGGTTACTTTCGACGCTGACGGGACCTTGTATCAAGACGGGAAACATTTCGAAGACGACAATAAAATGATTGATAAGATTATTCAGCTGATGGAGTTAGGAATTCACGTCGCTATTGTTACCGCGGCGGGATATCCAGGGCAGCCGGAGAAGTTTGAGGAAAGAACCAGAGGTTTGTTGGACCAGTTCAAAAAGCAAAAGTTACCGCCAAACATCACGAAGTATTTCCACGTCATGGGTGGCGAATGCAACTATTTGTTGAACGTGAACGAAACTTATGGGCTTCAATTCGTGCCAAACGAGGAATGGGCGACCGTAGAGCAGTACGGATGGAGAGAAGGGAAGGATTTGCAAGCTTTTTTGGACAGAGCGGAGATTTTCTTGACGAGATACTCGAGATATTTAGGCGTAGACTGCGACGTTATGCGTAAAGAATACGCGGTCGGTGTCATCCCAACCACGGATACTATCTACGAAAATCTCGAAGAGTTGGCGTTAGCTGCGCAAGCGGAGTTGTCGACATCGGATATTCCGTTTTGTGCGTTCAACGGAGGTAACGACGTGTTTGTAGACGTAGGAAACAAGCACATCGGTTTGCAAGCGCTCATGAAACACTTGAAGGTGAAAGGATCACAAACTTTACACGTAGGGGATAGATTTACGCTAACCGGTAACGACAGTAAAGTGAGAGAATCGGCGTCGATTTTATGGGTGGCGAACCCGGACGAGACGACTTTTTTCATGCGTTTGTTATACCGAGACATCTTGAACGCCCGCGTGCTTTGAAGCCTTAGTTGTTTTTTTATGGGGATGCTGCTGATTGTAGAAATGCGCGATACATATTTCATACACAAATAATGACTGCTACATAGATGCTTTTCTATTATATAGCTATGTTTGTTTACGAGCCCGAGGCTTCTTTCAAGCTTTGCTTCGCGAACGTTATTTCTTTGCTTACTAACTGAACTTTTCGTTCGAGAGCGCCGAGCTCTTGCGTCAAAATTGTAATTCGACGTTTCCAATATTTTTCCAAGTTTGCGTCGCTATCTCCAAACACAACAACGAACGGATACTTCGCGACGTACCAGAGCTTTTGTGCACAACTCGCGCACATCGCTAAGAGCGTCCACGCTACGACTACAAAGAGCACAAACATCAACAAATTCTGAAACGTAAACAACCCGAAGAATTTCATCGCCAGTTCCTTCGTGCGCCGCGCGCCGGATACGAGCTTATCCTTTGTATTTTTCTGCGTGGACAAAGAAGTAGTGGTCTGGTGCGTAGTTGTTGAAGCTGGTTGCATGGTATCGTCCGAATCTTTTCCTACTGACGGATAGAGCATGCTAAAAACGGCATCGCGCGAACCTTCTGGGATTTTCACCTTGGTCACGTCGATCGAAAATCGTTTCGACAACCTTTCCAAGAACGTCGCGCTTTTCTCTTCGGACATTGCACTACTTTTACTATTCGAACTGTTGTTTAATACGTCTTTAGCGGCGTTCAAGAACACTTCGGCACTTTCTTTGGTCTCCGAGAGTACCGACGATTGAATCACAGACTGTAAATACGTATATTTTTCAAACAAAACGTGGACGTGAAACGTAACTTCGCATCCGTTCATTTTACGATCGCCCTCGGTGAAAAGCGGAACGCAATTCCATTTGGATTCCACGGAGAAGTAATCTCCGTACGGGATATCGAGTTGAACTTGCGAGTAACCAATAATTAAATTATCGTCCGGGTAGAGTTTATACGTTTGCGTCTGCACGCATCGCGTCTCTTTAGGACCGAAAGTTGAATTTACCGGTGCGACAAATTTAACGTCCCGCGAAAACCCATAATGAGAGTGTTTTGCCCACTCCGTGCACGAGAAATTCGTCTGACCAGACGCTTTTGATTGCGCGAGAAAGAACGTGTTCGTCGCCGAGTTTGAAAAGCACGCTTTGAAGAATTCTTTGGGGGTGCAATCGAATTTTGCGCTCACCAATGCTTTACCGTATTCATCGGGTATTCTCGCGCTCTCGTCTTTCCCATCAACTTCAGGCAACGTTTGGATACTCGGTATCTCGCCAAAGTCATCGGATTCAATTTCGTTCTCAACTTCTTCTCTATTCTCTCCTCCTTTTTCTGTTTCTTCTTCCTCTTTATCAGTGATGGAATCTGACGTTCTCGCGCGTCTCTTCTCGGAAGTGGCTTCGTTTTCCTCAACAGTATTCTCTCCGGTAGTCGCGGTATTGTTTGAACTCAGATCATCGGTGTTATCTTCCACAGATTCGCGACGTTCGCCCGTTCTTCTTCGTATCCTGAGTGATTTCATTTGTTCGTGCGTGAGCTCTGAATCCAGAACTGGCGTATTCGTCAAGCTTTGATTGCCGAGCATGTTGATTATTTTCCTCTCCTCGGAGTTATCCTCCGTATCGGATTGATCGGAATCTCCGAGTTGCGCGAGCATTTGTTGTTCCTCCCTCCGTCTCAACGTCGCGTCAAAGTCCATGGAATGGTGCCCTCGATGTCCTCTGAAGAGTCTACCGTAATCACTACTCGTTCTCCACTGCTGTTCGAGAAACTTGAACACTTTTTCCGGGAAAATAAAACTCGTGAAAAATTCTCTCTTCCCGCCTTTGTGCACAATATAAAGCGCGTTGTTGAAAATACCCGCCGTTTTCGCTTTTTCCATGAGCGTCACATCTTTGAACGGAATGCGTTTCCGCTTTTGATATCCGAACACGCTCGAATAGAAACACACGAAATTGTTGAAGACGTACATCCGTCCTTGCAACAAAATTTTCTTGTGCAACGCGCAAAGGAATTCGTCCAGCAGCTCCTCGTCCGACGGAAGCTTGAAATACTCTCGCAGCCTCTCCACGCGAGTCATCTTCTTCTTCTTCTTGCTTTCGCTCTTCTTTTCTTTTTCTTTACTCTCTTCTACTTCTACTTCTACTGTTTCCTCTTCTTCTTCTTCTTCTTCTTCTTCTTCTTCTTCTTCATCTTCTTCCACGAGCGTGTGATCTGGATTTTCGTAGAGTATCGAGGAGCGCAACCCTTCCTCGTCGTCGCGCAATATTCCCGCATCATCATCATCATCATCATCATCATCATCATCATCATCATCATCATCATCATCATCATCATCAGAGATGACATAGCTTTCTTTCTTGAGCATATATTTTTCTGTCGATAATCTTCTGTTCAATTTTCCTCCTCCTCCTCCTTGGTTATCGTCGTCGTCGTTCTTCTTCTTCTTCGACAAAAACTCGCTCGAAGAAGTCGTCTCCTCTGGGCTCGAATTGTATGAATAACTCGTCGTCGAGGTCGTCGTCGTCGGCGACAAAACGCTCCGGCGATGAAGACGATGTTCTTCTTCTTCTTNTTCTTCTTCCGCTTCTTCACCTCTCTTCTTCTCCTCTCGCACAGGCGGAGACGGTTTTATCGGCGACTGGAAATCTACATCTGATAAAGAATTTTCTTCCGTCTTCTCATTCTCCAAATCCTCCTCCTCGTTGTTTATGTTGCTGTTGTTGTTAAACCAGAAATCCATTTTTATCTCTCAATAATTGTGAGTATTCGAATCTCCTCGTTCTTCTTCTTCCGCGATGAATGAATGATGCCACTAAATCAGTAGTCTCTGTTGCTTCTCTTCCTCATCCTGTTCATCATCTTCAAATTGATTTGATTGCGGGTGTGGGGTAAAGAGTTTGTATGCTTTTTTTGTGCTGCCGCTCCTTTTTCAGCTTTTTTTTTCTTCTCTCATCACACCGCAGTTCCACTTTCCTCATCATATCCAGGACACGTGTGCATTCTATTCTCTGCGAGAGACAATACCATCCCACACGTATACTAATACTATAAATATAAATATAAATAATGTTTGCATTGCGAGGCGTCCCGGTCTTGAGGGTCGTGCGAGCATCTTCTTCCTCTTCTTCCTCTTCTTCTTCAAAACCTGCGAATAGAAAAGAAAGAAGAAAGATGGAAAGAGAGATGACGACGACGACTTTGAACACGGTGGAAAAGAGTGAGATGAATTTATCGTCGGAGAACGACGAAAAGGAAGAGGAGACGACGATGGAGAGCAGCAATAATAATAACAACAACAACAACAACAACGTCAATTTCAAATTACAGAAACCAAAGAAACGAAAAGTGAACAAAGAGACGTACAACGACGTGGTAGAAAAGAGACGAAGAGAGTCTCAAGAAGCGAGAACGATGAACGAAGCTTCGACGAGCTCGTCGTCTTTGGTGATTCCGAGCAGAGATGACGTGGTGGCTTCGTGCACGTCGACGTCGACGTTGATTTTAATGCTCGGGTTAGGAGCACGATTTGTCGTTCCGAAACTCGCGGAGATGAATCCACTGACGCTCGGTTTGATTAAAGACGGCGTGGATTGGAAGCACGCGTGTTTAGCGTCCGCGTTGGCGGTTGGCGTGACGGCGGGGAGAGTCGCTTTTATGTCCGCATCGGAGGATTTCAGGAAGGAGACGAATGATTCGAATAAACAAGTTTTGACGAATTTAGAGTTTCCAGACGTTTTGTTTTGCGCGGCGTACCCCGCTTTGGCGGAGGAAATGCTCTTTCGCGGGGCTTTAATGCCCGCGTTGGGCGGAGGGGCGGTGGGCGTCTTGGTCGCGGGCACGGTTTTCGGCGCTTTGCACATCAGCGGCGAAAGAAAAGTCTCCTTCGCGGTGTGGGCGGCTACGGTTGGGATTTTATACGGGGCGACGTGTGAATATCTCGCCGACGGGGACTTGTTCGTGCCAATTTGTGGACACGCTTTAGCGAACATATACTCGGCGTTGTTGTGGAGAGCGAGCGAGTCGGAAAGAGGCTTCGAGTATAAGTAGCCACAAATAGCGTACCCAGTAATAGAGAAAAATAATTATTTATACTGTGTAAAGTTGAAAATGATAATGTGCGTTGATGCATTAAACTGCTATGAATACGTTTTCTTCTACTCCGCGTGCGGGTGAGCTGCGGCTTGCGCTGCGCGTCTCCTTATCAATTCTTGTTCGGCGACGTACCGTCTAGATCTAGAAACTGTTCTTCGCACCGTAATCGCATCCGCCACCCAAATCAACAACATTCCGCTCACCACGGGTACTGACAACGCCATGAACAAAATCTGCGTGTCCGAGTAATCCTTTGAGAATTGCGAATACATGCCTTTCAATACGCCGGGCACTTTGTGCACCAACCCAAAAATCTGTCCGAACCAGTTATTCGCCGTCTTGTGCCACGGTTCTGGTTTCACCTCTCTCCAACCTTTTCGGCAAAAGTGCGTCAACTTCTCCACGCTTCGCTCGCCTGAATAAAAGCGCATTTTATTCTGGTGCAGCAAGATAATCGTCGGAAACCCTTTGTTCGCGCTCAATCGATTCGCTAACGCGCGCTCTTTCTCCCCGTCGATTTTCCCCACGTACACTTCCGATTGTAACTCTCGCGCGAGTTCTCGCCAGACCGGCTCTAACTGTTTGCAGTGAACGCACCACGTCGCGTAGACGTCTATTATCACCGGCAACTGCTCGGCAGTTCCTTTGTTGACGTACTTATCAAAATTACTATCGTTGAGTTCGATGACTTCACCGTTCGGTAATCCTAGTTTCGGTTGTTGTTGCTGTTGGGATTTTGATTGTGGTTCTTCTCCAAACGCGAAAGTGGTCGCGAAACAGAAACACAGAAGAAACGCGAGAAGAAGAAAACGCATTGTCTTCTTCGTCGTCGTCGTCGTCGTCCTGTTCCTCGTCATTGTCATCATCATCTGATGCTTCTGGTGCTGTTTGTTGCTCTCCAATGAGTCCCGCGATTGTGACTGACGACGATGGTGTCGTGTAAAGTTTTCTTTTCCTCTCTCTCCTCTCTCTCGTCTCTTCATTCTCGGTCGGTTGATTTTTTCCCGCCACAAACAACAAAACCAAGACAACACAACAACAAAGAAAAAATGAAGCGTCGCGCGATCGATCCAAAAATGGATGAGTTTTACCTTTTTTTCCTCTGAAAAAGAGGAAAAAGTGGACCAAATGTCGAAGATATTTTCTTTTTTCCTTCTTTTTTGGTTGGACTCTGGAATATCTTTTTTTTTCCTCTCTCGCGCCATTTTCCACCGTGTCCTCATAACTTGACTGCATCAAAACACGCGCTCGCGAACACATACAATCAAAAACGAGCGAAGAGTTTGAGAGTGAGAGTATATTCTCGCATAAATTTTACATCGCACGCGTCGCGATCAGGTTCTTTGTACTTGAAGAAGCGCGCGCGGTGAAAATTCACAAAGACGAATAAAAAGAGTTTTCGTTCTCACGTAAGACGACCAAGAAGTAATTTTACTCATAAAGGGGAGATCGATTGTTCTCGGTCGAAGGCGCGTGAGGATACGTAATGGCTGCTAAACGCCCGGACGGGTTTAAAAAGTCCTCCTCGAGCGAGGAGTTCAACAAGAACAAGTTAAACGCGCAAGCGAGCTTGCACAAACCGAACACGTTGGGGTACGAATCCGACACTAACGTGGTGCCTTCTCCAGCGCTTCAAGCGAACAATGCGAATTTAAAAACAACAACCGAAAGAAAGAAAGGTACGTTCTTTTATGCGTAGCCTCGCGCGCGCGGATCGAGACGCTCGTTTTCCCGCGCACGAGAAACAAAGACGGTTCGAGAACAGATCTGTCCTCGTTTTTGCCGTTCGCGTCGCGCGCGTCCCGCCCGCGCGCGTTAATTCTTTATCTATTTTTTCCTCCACCCACGTCTGTTCGTATCCGTCGCTCGTTTTAGATTTTTTCTCGCTGGAAAAAGTTGACTTTTCGGCGTGTCGTTTCGACTTTTTCCAGCGAGCGAGTGGCTTACGATGACTGAGAGGCAAACCGACTGAACGAGAGGCTCACGACGAAGAGGAATTTTTTTTCAAACTGAAACTCACCAACACGAAAATTTCTCACATCATTTCTCATCATCAGGCGTTTCCTGGACGGAAGAAGAACACAGATCGTTTCTGATGGGCTTGAACTCGTTAGGCAAAGGCGATTGGCGCGGGATATCGAGACACTTTGTGCAAACGAGGACGCCGACGCAAGTAGCTTCGCACGCGCAGAAATATTTCATACGACAACAAAATACGCAAAAAAGGAAACGAAGAGCGAGTTTGTTTGATATTCAGCAAGGGCATGGAGATGGAGCGACGACGTTTGTGGCGCAACAAATGTCCGGAGGATCGCAAAATGGTGGATCCGATGCAACTATCGCAACTGCAGCTTTGGCCAAGGGGAGTAAGGGGAGCAACAACAACGCGACGTCGTCGTCGTTGACGAAGATGTTGAAGAATAACGGGAACACCAAAGGATCACAGAACGATAAACTCAATTTGCGCGAGGAGGAGTCAATGCGAACGTTAGCGGACATGGTTTTGACGCACGACGCGAGACAACAGAAAAATGACACGACAAAGCAACAGAGACAACAAAAACAAAACGATTCGGCGATTTTGCAACAGCAGCAGCAACAACAACAACATCAAAGGTTTCTTCAGGAACAAAAGGAGTATGCGAACGGCCATCCGATTGCGGGCCAATTTTACGGCGCTCAGTCGCCGCCGCAGACGATTCCAATGACGAGTCCGTACTACTACAATCCAATGTTTGCGCCGACGCACTCGTTCGTGCCTCCGCACGCCGCTTCGCCGACAGAAATGTCAATGTTTCCACCCATGGATCCCTCTCAACAACAACAAAACATGAATGATTGGATGGCACAAATGCAGCGCAATTCGGTTGCGTATCAACAACAGCAGCAAATGGCAATGGCGTCGGCGATGGCTGCCGGGATTCATCCTTCCATGTGGACCGCGCAATACAACATGCTGTTGTCGGGCCAAAATCCAGCGGTGATGGGGATTCTGCGACCGAGTTCGCAGTCCGCGGAAACGCAATCTACGGCAGAAACGAAGGAAAAGATCAAAGGTGGAGGACCCGATGCTGCTCGGATGAAGGTGTCGGATTCGTTTACTTCGTACCAAGGCCGGGATTCTCCAGTCGACGCGGCTGGTTTATACCGACCGGTTGCTGGGTACCCGTCGAGAACGGAATGGCTGGGAGCAACACCTTTGCCGCAAAAGAGTATTCCAGTGCCTGCATCGACCAATGCAGCGGTGGAACCTTGAAGAGTACAACATGATAATAGTACTCGTAGTACCAATGGTACTGAAATTAATAATATAAATGTGTATAAGTTTGAGAGAGAGAGAGAGAGTATGAGAGAGAAGTGAGAGAGTTTTTGTGATGAGCGAGAGGTGAAACGATTGTATAAAAATCGAAATTTATTTTGTATATTAGAAAGATACGGCTATCGCGTCTGAGAAGAGAGAGTGAGTGAGAGAGAGTGAGAGAGAGAGAGTGAGAGAGAGAGAGAGAG
>JGI20158J14315_10003171_pt1 | contig 11010 bp, 15 predicted proteins | sample COG_08_FD_14315 | JGI IMG/M metagenome (IMG submission 14315)
AAACATAAATCTCCTAATTCGTGGCTCCCGAAGGAGCCACTAGTTTATTATTATAAGTCTACTGCGTCTTGAATAGAATTATTCTGCATGTATAAAACAGTAACTGTACCTACACCCGCAGTTCCATCGCCATCAGTACCTGTAAAATCTGCTAATACTTGAATATCAGTTGCACCAACATTAGTTGCTTCTGTATCTAAAGTACCATGCGTAGTTGCTAATGCTTGAACACTTTGTGCATTAATAAATGCATCTGCATCCGCTACTGTCCCTACTGAAACAGTAGATGCTGTTGTGTCATCGTTAGCTGTAGTTACGTTAAGAATAACGTCTACTATTTGTGAGTTTGCTGGAATTACTGCACAAACTTGATTTAAGTGCGAAGCACCAGTGATATCAACCTTTACTGATTGAGACATTAAAACTTGACCAATGTTTTTTATATTTTCACCAAGTGTAGTTCCTGTTGTATTTCTTATTTGACCAGCTGTTATCGGGCCGGAAAAGTTAGTTGTTGCCATAATAGTTTCTCCTTGTATAGCGGTTAAACTTTGTAGTCTCTATACCGTCTGCCTAGTCAGTCTACAAAATTAATTTAATTTCTAGGTCTTTTTATTATACACAAAAAAAGGGGCAGTGTGAACACCGCCCCTTTTAAGTAATACTAATTGTATTATTTATTAACTAGTTGGTAAGTTTCCGTTACCAAAGATTGCTCTAGGATCTGAGAATCCAAAAGAGTATCTTTCTCTAGCTTTAAATCTTACGTTACCAGTATCGAAGTCACCTTCAATCGCAGTTTTGATTGGTGATCTAACGAAATGTTTCATTCCATTAGGTACATCAGTCATTAGGTAGAACGAGTCAGTATCAGTTAAGAAATTATTAACTGAGTATCCTTCTGGTACCATACCCATTGAAGCGATTGCGTTGATATCGTTATCAGCTGTTCCAACTCTTTGAGGAGTTTTCATCAATCTCTCAGCAGTAAATTGTAATTCTTTTGGAATTATCATCTTTCTACCTTGAGTAGCGATTCTTAGACCTCTTTCGTCTACGAATCCAGCGATGTCGATTAACGACTGCTCTAGTGAAGTTTCGTTAAGATCTGCAGCTACTGCTAGTACATTTGAGAATGTACCACCTGTTGCTAATGGGTGAGCGTTCGAAATTAACGGAACACCGTCACCACCAGTAACAGCAGTAAACTGTGCTTGGTTAAGCACATTTGCAGCTTTAACTTGCTTCGTGTTTGACATAGATCTTGCAAGAGCTCTTGTGTATCTTGCAGCTAATCTGTCATACAGGTTGTCTTCGATTGCTTCTTCAGTGATCGAGAACGCTAAAGCGATTGTTTCGTGGTTGTATCTAGCAGTGAAAGTTTCACCAGCTGTATCAAACACAACTCCAGCACCCTCTTGTTTAGTTGGTGCAGAAGCGAAACCGCTTAACATTACTTCTTCTTCAAAAGCTCTGTCAGATGTTTCAGTTACGAAAATTTCAGCATGCTGATTTTCGTATCTATTATATTCCAGGCCGAATAAAGCATTCAAACCTGGCTCTAGTTCTTTGACTAGTTGGGATCGTGATATTGCCATAGTTTATCTCCTTTACGCTATACCTGTGCCACTTCTATAGAAGTGATTGTTGATTCTAACAAGAATGTTCGCATTAGCAGAACTTGTGTCAGAGTTTTCTGGATCTTGCGAGATATCGATTGCTTGTACAGCAAAAGTACTTGCAACACCTGAAACGCTAACGTCTAGTTGCTGTTTTGATATTCCTGTTTGTGTAACACCTGTTGTGTTAGTAACAGAGTAGTTCTTGTACAGATCTGCTCTAGTAAAAGCCGCATCAGCATCCATTAAGAATACTGCATCTGGGTCATCAACAACAAATGCTGTGATGTCAGAAGCAGCAATTCCACCTGGGTAGTAATTGCTGTATGTTGGCTTTTGAGTAGTTGGGTCTGTGTAAAAACATCCGTTAAAAACGCCTATAACAGCATCCGATGTGTTAGGACCATGTCTTTGGATGTTTCCAGTTCCTAATGGTTCAACCATTTCTCCTTGGAAAATCGCACCGGCAAGACCTGACGCAATCGTGTATCTGTTTTGGGCTCCAACAAGAGGTGTTCCATCTAGTTTTCTGTATGGTCTAAGACCAAACTTTTCTACTTGATTTGACATATTTGTTTTCTCCGTTTTAACAGTTTATTTTTAACCCCGTGGATATTGCAAAAAAATTATTTTTTACGACTACCACCAAAGGTCACTCTGGACTGTCTATCAATATTGATAGGCATATCCGGGTGCTGTTCCTTCATAAGATCGTTGTCTACCGCGTTCATTCTGTCTTGAGTAAGTTTTTTAAAATACTCAGCACGTGAAACCAATATCTCTTCTGGTATCCTTGCCAGCACAAGGCCTCCAATTCCTATACACCCCTCGTATTTTCCTTCGGTATAGAAAGGATATTTATTAGTGCCGATCTCGTTTTGAACTTGTTCGACTGTAACAAAATCCCATCCTTCCCTTAATTTTTTAGATACATTAGCTGTATCTTCAAAACCTTGAACGGTAGTACGGATCCATCTNTGGGCGTAACCGTTCGGTGCGGGTGGTGCATCCAAACTGGATGGTGGAGTCCAAGCTTTTGGAGCTTCTTTCGTTGCTTTATTCTCCGACTCCCGTGAAGTTCTCTTAATTGTATTCATACTATTTATCCTCCTTCACGTATCTAGCATATTCCTCTAGTGGCACATTTAATCTTTTAGCAATAGCTACCTGTGACTTTGTGAGTTTCACAGTTCTGCGTCCTTGTTGGCTACGACCAGCCGAGGCAACCGTTTGGACGGGTTTGGGTGTCTCTTTTTTAGGCTCGTCATTAGTGTTACTAAAACTTTCAGGAAAGTATCCTTTAAGTCTTGAGTTAACTTCATTATAATACTCATCACTGTCAACTTCAATACCCTCTTGAGAAATATTGTTGTGTATAGTAATAGCAGCATTGGTCATGACCTCATCAGTTCCGAACCACTCATTTTCCTCTGCCCATTTCTTGGCTCTAGGTGTAATTTGTGGTGCCGTTTGTGATGTTTCCGCTGTTTGAGGTTCAGCTTGTACGTTTTGTTGTTGTTTACTTTTTTCTTCTTCAGCTTTCTTTTTTTCTTCACGATTAGTCATCTCTAATCTAGCTTTTTCTTTTTCGACAGCTAGTTGAGTTAACTTATCATTAGCCTCCATAATTTTAGAAGCGTCTTGACCTTCGATTGCTGATTGAAGAGCTACTTTGACCTGTTCTCTTTGAGCATCTACTCTTGCATCTAATTCTTTTAGATACTGATCGTCAGTAGAGTTTAACTTTTTAAGATTAGAATCAAATTTCTTTTGTATACCTTGTGCAAAATCAAGAGCTGCTTTTTCTCTTCTTTCAGCTTCTTTTTTTTGAAAGACTAGTTTATCAATTCTTTTTTGATAATCTCTTCTCGACTCATTAAGGTTAGGTTTTTCTTCTTCAGTTTTAGATTCAACTTTTTCCTCAACAGTAGTTTCAGGTTTATCTTCTGTAACTTCTATTTGTGGTTTTTCTGTTTTATCTTCTTCTGGTTTTTCATGTCCCGTATATCCTAAATCAACTTCACCTACATTTAAGCTTGGTGTTTCTTCTTTTGATGATTTTTCTTCTACTTGAACATTTTCTTCTTTAACATTATCGGTATCTAATTCTACCTCATGTTCTTTTGCCATAAGTGCTTCCGCACTATAGTCTTTTACTTCTGCCATGTTTATTCTCCTTTATTTAAAATAAATGGAGAATATCTTCTGGCTTACCTATAGTTCCTATGATCTCGTCATCATTGAGTATTCGGTGTTCACCGAATTTAGTTTGAAATCTACTTCCAGAGTATCTGCCATAAATAACAAATTCTCCTTCTTTACACCAAGCACCTTTAGGAAATTTTTCTTTATCTTGATAACAAAGGTCACCCTGTTTAACAACTAATCCAACGACTGTTGTCATTTGAATTTTGTCTTGAGTTTCGTCTGCTAAGATTACACCGCCTTTTGTTTTTTGTTGGCCAGACCATGGTCTAACTAACATACGGTAACCTACTGGGTTGGGTATGATTTCAAGATATTCTTTGATGCCTTTGGGATCTGTTGGAATTTGTGATTTAACCTCTTCTTTATTTTTTTCGTTACCGAAATCTGTAAGTTTAGGTTTTATCAATTGTACCATCGTTATCCTCCTTTTGCAGGTTTTTAATATCCTGAAGCAGCGTTTCTAAAGCGCTGAGTCTGCCCCTACCATACATCAGTTGATCTACCGTTTCAACCCCATAGCAGAGATGATCTTTGATATCTTTAATTGATTTATTAATTACATTAACAATCTGTTCTTTAGTGTGATAATCCAACATTAATTTTTTTATAAACTAATTATATGGAAAGTAAATGCTTTTTATTTTGCCTTGTGCTTGAAGTTTTTTAAGATCACCCTTACTTAGTTTAGAATAATCTATTTCATTTTCTTTACGCTTACCATAAAGCCAAGTCCATGACCATGAAGTTAAAGCAGTTGAATAATGATATATTTTTTTTACAAACCAAGTTATCATTATATTTTTTGCATCTCTGGATTATTTGATAGAATGTTTTTTTCTGCTCTAGGTCTAGCTATAGAATCTTTACTTCTTTTTCTAAGTTGAGCAATAGCAGATTCTTTCATCTGTTTTTCTTTTTTAAGTTTTTGTAGATCTCTTTCTAAATTCATTTTTTATCCTTATTCATTCCACCCCTAAAGATCTGAGTTCCCTTTATGCCATAGATGCTCGCCACGACAAGAATCCATAAATTTGTAAACCAACTCGGAAGCTGCGAGAACATCTCGAAAAACAATTTTACTTTGTCCATCGCTGTTGGATCTTCCGATACGACTGCCCAAGCCAAAATTCCTATGGGCAAACTTAAAATTATCAAAACGGCCTCGTCCTTCCAGTCCGATTGACGTGCTTCAAGAAGTTTACCTTGGTAAGCTTCTTTTCCTTCGGCCATACGAGACGCATGCATTAATTGTGCATCTGACATTGCTATCTTAGTTCTTTGTTTGTTAGCGTAAATTTTTGATCCTGCAGAGACTGCAAGTTTAATAGCTGATAACCACATTAAAATACTCCTTTAAATTTAGTTCCTCTTATTGCTGATCCTCCACCTCTAGAAAATTTTATTGGTGGGACTTGAGGATTAGGCCCTCTTAATGGTGGTGGCCCATAAGGTACTCCTCCACCTTTTAATTTTAAAACTTTTAATTTTTTTTTCATTACTTTTTCTTCTTCCTAGCAATCTCAAGCTTCTCTTCTGCAATTCTAATTCTTTCTGCTGCTTGATCTTCATTGTTTTCAAGTTTCATTTTTTCAATATCTAATCTTTCATCCATTTCATTTTCTCTAATCTCATTAGAGTTCATATCTTGATCTGCTCTTCTTTGAATATCTACTGCTTTAAGATCTAATTCTCTTTCTTTTAATGCAACTAGTGGATCTTTCTGTTGACCCATAGCTTCGCTTTGTGCAAGTTGAGTAGTTATCTCTGCAACCCTTTGAGCAATCATAGATTCCATTCTTATTTGTGCTGCTTCTGGATCTTGTTGTAGCATTTGTTGTAAATTAGGATCTTCCTGTACCATAGCTCCAACTTCTCCTTGAGCTTTTAGTGAAACGTGCTCAGATATATGTGCTTGTAGAGATGAATATACTTGAGGATTAATTTGAACCATTCTTGTTTGCATAAAGGCTACATGGGCTGCAATATGGGCATCATGGTCTTGTGGAGGAAATGCTTTTAATGGTTTTTGCATAATAGATTCCATATTTTCGGTTGCAGGATCTTTAGGCATTGGTTTTTCTTGTGGAATAAGTATTTGATCTATGTCTTGAGTCCCTAATGCTTCATAAACTCTACGATATGCCTCTCTCAAGTTGTGCATCATAGGATTTGACATAGCAATCTTTAAATTTTCGTTAGCAAGCGTTACTCTTTGTGCCATACTCATGATATTAGGGTCGGCAACTGGTATTACATCGACTCTATCATCGAAATCAGTTTGTTTTACTGCTTGATCTGCACCATATACTGAATATGGGTAGATTGGTGGTAGATATGTACCGAATACTTTTGATAATAGTCTAAATTCTCTACGCATTGAGTAGTAACATCTCTTGTGTATTGCGCTCATGACCCTCGAACCACGCTCTAATAGCGAAACAGTCGTACCAACAGCTCTATTTTGCAAATCATTACCTGTATCCATGTTAGTAATCGCTGCAAACTTCTGTCCTGCTTGGACAACAAAGCCCATTAATTGGTATAATGTAGATGATGGCTCCTTAAATGGTAAAATTTGAAACTGATCTTTGATATTACCCCCAGGCGCATCTACATCTCTAAACTCTCCTGGTTGAAATGGTTGGTCATCGTCTCTAATTCTGATACCTCTAGACTTAAATCCTGCAGGTAAGTTCGATAAAGTACCTGCATCTAGTAATTGTCTTAAAGATTGTGTAGCAGTTCTGCTTAATCCACCTATCATATGAGTTAAACCAAACCCATAAAACCCTAATCCTGGTAAAAATTTAAAATGTACAAAGTATTCTTTTCTTTTTTTAGTCTCATCAGTCATATCATAGTTACGGTAGATAGATAAAACTTCTCCTGAGCCTTCATCAATAGTAATTATGTAAGGAACTTTTACTTCTTTTTCTGAATTGGCGTTTTCAAACTCTTCTAAATTACAATCAACATGCATCTCAAGTACTGAGTATGAATATTGTTTATCCGTTGAAGGTGTTACTCCTTCTAACTCTTGGTATTTTTTTTCAATTTCTGTAGGACCTGCTGCAGTTGGTTTTAATTCAACGTCTCTATAAAATCCTGCTGCTTGTTTTTTAAGTATCTCGTTCTCTCCCATTTTAATGACATGAGTAATTCTTTCACATTCCATTAAATCGGTTGCATAATATGGAACCACTAAATCTTCTGCAGGAATAAATTTAGATACAGCTCTTTGCATCACTTCATCATAATAAACTTTTTTAAATGCTGATCCTGCTAGTGCTAGATAAAATAATAATTGATCAAACTCTGGAGTATATTCTTCCATCTCCTCTGTAATCATATAGTTCATAAAATCTTGAACACGTTGCGCTTGATTAACTTTTTCATCATCTTCCATTCCAAGAACTCTTGTTCTTACGGGTCCAGAAGATGGAAGTAATTCTTTATAAGCTTGTGCTTGAAATGATGTAACTGCTTCAGATAATAGAGGATGAGTCACGGATGCCGAACCTTTAAACGGTCTAGTCATCTCTGTGTGCTTGATTCCAAGAAGATCTAAATTACTAGTATAAGAAGTTTCCCAATCTTTTCTTGAGACTCTATCTTTTTTATAATCATCTAATAGTTGATTAGACATTCTTTGCAGTACTTCGTCTGACATGTCTTCTGCAAGATTTTTAAAAAATTCTTCAGTCTCATTAACAGCTTCTTCAACTGTTGTTGGTTCTTCCCCCTCAATCTCAATATCTACTTCTTCTGAATCAGGAGTTACAACTTCCTCTTCAATTGCTTTTTCAATTTCAGCCATATTAAAAAATTAATAAAGTTTAGTTGGTTTACTTCTCGCCATTCCACCACCACGAGCTTTGACCATTACGCCTTTGTTAAAATAACTTCCTGGTTTTTTTATTTTTGCATTATTAGCTTTTATTTTTTCATTAAAGGCAATTTTTTTTGCAGCTTTACTTTCTGAAGCACTCGCCATTTTTGATTTTATATTATCTAAATTAATACCAAAAAAACTTTTTGATCTTCTAGCCTTTTGAGCCTCATTAGATTTTTTAAATGCATCTACACTTTCTTTTGTAAAGTTAGCACCTTTATTACCTGCACCAAACATTTTAAATGGGCCTGTATTTGGAAGATCTTTATTAACTGTTATACCAGGTCTTTTTTTTGGGATAGTTGTAGTTACTTTAGAAATTGGTTTAGATTTAGTTACCATCTTAGCTGCATCTTTACCTCCACCACCAGATGTAATCATCTTAGTAGCATTAGTCTTACCCCCAAGCATTCCTAACTTGGATGCACCTAATAATGCTGCACCTGCTAGAAGAATCTTATTTCGTCTTCTTGATTTTTTTGACATGTCTTTAACTCCTAATTAATAATATACGTATTTACGTTCTTTATAACTTTCAACCTCATCCTCGTCAGCATAAGTAGTTACGAAAGAACCTTGTCGATATCTTAACATAGCTTGGGTGGTGCTGTCCACATAATCGTCATGTTCTCCATGAGGAAACGCAGCACATTCCTCAATTACTTCTTGAGCCCAATGTTCGTCTCTAGGATAATATACTTGTTTAGACTCAAATATAGGAGCACAGGCGTTGACCCGTGAGTGTTTATCCTGGCCTCTTCCTGGTGTGTAATCCATAACAGGAATACCCATTCTTCTTAATTCTTGTAATAAACTTTGTCCACTTGCTTTAGCCTCAATTATAATTGTCTCTGGTTGCCAATACTTGTATTGATCAAGGGCTACCATTTTTAATTCTGGAAAATCATATTTACCTTTAACGGCATCAATTAACATAATAGCATCAGGCATGGATTCGTGAGGCGTGAATATTCCCCATGTAGTAATGGCTGAGTAATCGGCAGATTCTTTTTTACTGAACGCTGTATCATAAGATTGTATGACATGTTTTAACGTAGGAAGATCCCCGGTCCATGGCTGCCACCATTCTCTTTTTAAAATCGCTCCTTCCTCTGAAGTTGGATTTTGCATGTACTGTGCAGACCAATTTCTAATTGATATGGACGCTTTAACTTTTTCTAGTTCTTCTAGGTTCCAATATTCAGGCCACACGGGTTGTAAGTTATCTTCATCTCCTAATAGAGCTGGAAAAGAAATTGTTTCCCATTGATCTGACTTAGGTTCATTTTGTGATTTAATTAATCTACCAGTCAAATCATCTTGAGCCCACCTTGTCATTACAAGTACGATAGAGCCTCCTGGTTGTAGACGTTGTCTAGGACCAGATAGGTACCAATCAAAAGTTCTCTCCATTGCACTATCGGACATTGAGTCTTGCTCCGTGTGTGGATCATCGATAATAAGTAAGTCCGCCCCTCGTCCTGTGATAGAACCGCCAACACCCGCTGCAAAGTATTCCCCACCTTGATTGGTCTCCCAACGTCCTTTTGCCTTACTATCTTCTCTTAGTCTAACATCTCCAAAGATCTGTTTATACTCCGCACTGTCAATTAAGTTTCTTACCTTCGCACCGAACCTTCCTGAAAGTTCTGCGTTGTGAGATACCTGCATAATTTTCATCTTAGGATTCTTTCCAATCATCCAAGCAGGAAAGTATATGGATGCAAATTCTGATTTAGTATGTCTAGGAGGCATATTCACTATGAGCCTTCCTTTTTTATTTTTTGATATGTTAGTAAATTCGTGAGCAATGTGTTGGTGATGGCCCCACTTATCAGGATCACTATCAGTTCTACAAATGAAATCTGGCCAAACATTCTTTACAAAATACAAGAAGTTGTCCTGACATAATTTTATATGTTTTAACCATACTTTTTCGAGCCTCTCTCGTAATTGATCGGTGGTCAATAAATCTGTATCAGTCATCTATATTTACTATACTCTCGGGTCCCCTTAAAAGCTACCCCCTAATTCTACAAGGCCATACTACTTCTATCTGTCATAGCAAGTAAAGGTAAAGTTAGTAAACTATTAGAAAAAAAACGTCAAAAAATGACAAAATAAAAATTTCTATTTTTAGAAATCGACTGGTACCTCTATGAGGTGTCCAGGCCCGAAGGCCTGGACTAGGGAAACTTTAAGCGCTAGCCTTTAGCTTAGCTTTACCGATAGCAATTGAACGCTTGACATCTTTTATAAAGTTATCGAATGCGTATTGTTTAAAGATGGTCCACGCTTCACGTGCTTCGCATGGTGTACCAATTGACGATGCCATCAGTTTACACTTCTCATTATGGTCCGTGTTAAATACTGCATGACATAACTCATGAAGTGTAACATGAAGTAAATAGTTATAACCTCTATCAATTGCTTTTTCAGTAATCCAAATGCTTAGGTTACCGCCAACACCTAAAACGTTTTCATGTCCTTTAGCTGGTGTACCTATTCTAACATTTATTCTAGGTAAATCTATTCTTTGTCTTTTAGCTTCATATAAAATGTCAATTACTTTACGTCTTAAAATAAAAGTTGCATCATTCATTTTATTATTATTTATGTGTTTTGTTTTCATTTTATTTTCCCTTTTTGTTAGTTTGTTCATGCTGTTAATCTATCCCATCTAAATAAGATAAGCAAGAACTTATTATGTCTTTATTGTCGCACCTACATTAGAATCATTCTAAGCTAGTAGAACAATAATAGCCAGGAATGCCAATAACGGTATAGGATAGAATACCAGTATACGCACCAGGAAAGCTAAAAAACCATCCATTATAAACCCGCCTTTTTGAATTTCTTTTTGCCGTAGGTTTTCACCTTCTCAACTATCACGGCCGGCGTGTCCAGCTTATAACACAATAAGCAATCCTTGCATTTTTGGCCCGTACAGTTTTGCCGGTCCTGATGCTGCGACTCAGGGACGGTCGAAAATGTTTTGTCAAAGTATGGCGGGATCTTATCCAGTATATGATTCACACGCGGCGTTGAATAAATCAAAATAAAATTTTTAGGCTTATCATTTTTTTTGAAATATTTCGCTATGATGTCGAATCTCTTAGTCCATAAGCTGAAATTACAATGAGGGTTTTTAATCGCTATGTTTACGTAATTAATTAAATTAATTTCGTTGATTAATTCACCGTGAGCGTTGAAGCGAAAAAATGCGCTGTTGATCACTGGTAACCCATCAGGATGCAAGACCCGATCAGCCAGCAATTCAGTATTCCGCTG
>JGI20158J14315_10003174_pt1 | contig 11006 bp, 24 predicted proteins | sample COG_08_FD_14315 | JGI IMG/M metagenome (IMG submission 14315)
TCTCGTCATAATTTTTGTTCTCTAATGTAATCTTCTTGTCGCCTTGATATAAAACTTCACAGGTTAATCTTTGAGCTGTGTTGTTTACAAGATTACCGAATGGTGCTTTGTATCTAATCTTAAATGTTCTTCTTATCTCTTGTGGTAGAGAATAGTTAAGTACAAATCTAGTAAAGTTTTGTGAGCTACTGGGTGACCAATGGTCTAACCCTTGACCACCATTAAAGTTTTTAAAGTATTCTTTCATTTGTTTTTTCCCTTTCGTTTTCCACATAGATACAGGTAAAATAACTTCTTGTCAAACCTTTTATATACTATATATACAACCTATTAGTATAACAAATAGGAGAATAATGACATTAGCAGAATGGCGTAAGAAACAAGGTATATCACATTATACTTTTGGTACTATGTTAGGTATCAGATCTATAAATCCAGCGACCAACTCGCAGAGATATTGTTTGGAGTCTAAAGAAAAAAGATTCCCTAAACCAAGAATGGTTAAGAAGATATTAGAGGTAACTAAAGGCAAAGTATCTTTGCAAGATTTGTATGAAGCATGGTGGACCTATGAAGAAAGTAAATAAGTTTAAATACAAACGAGTAAGAATTTATTGGCAGGACATTGTATCTAATCCAGAATGGATGACACTTGAGAAAGCAAAAGATCAATTATATTCCTGGTGTGAGGATACAGGTTATTTATTATATAAGGACCAGAAGAGACTTATAATTTTTGCATCACATAGCTTTGATGATGATGGTACACTAACAGTTGGCAACACTACAGTATATCCAAGATCTGTTGTCAAAAAAATAGAGGTATTAAAATGATTGATAAAGATAGAAAAAAAACATTAACAGTTATAAGTTTAGGAGCTGGTGTTCAAAGCTCTACAATGGCAATCATGGCAGCTAAAGGAGATTTTCCACCTGTTGATTGTGCAATTTTCGCTGACACAGGTTATGAACCTAAAGCAGTTTATACTTATTTAGAATTTCTAAAAAAGATTTTACCTTACCCTGTATATTTAGTTGAGAAAGGAAATATAAGAGATGATATGTTAGCTGCTAAAGGTACAACTAACTTTGTAGTAGCACCATTCTTTACTCAAAATAAAATCACAGGTAAGAAAGGTATGGTCATGAGACAATGTACAAATGACTATAAGATACAACCAATTAGAACAAAGATAAGAGAGCTTTGTAATGTTAAAAAAGGTAAGCACTTTCCTAAAGATAAGTATGTAGAACAATGGATTGGTATATCAACTGATGAAGCTGGTAGAATGAAACCTGCTAGAGACAAGTATATATTAAACAGACATCCATTGATTGAAGCAAAGATGTCAAGACAAGATTGTATAGATTATCTTAAAAAAGAAAAGATACCACTACCAGAAAAGTCTGCTTGTATTGTATGTCCATATCACAATGATGCTTACTGGCATTTTATGAAAACTGAAAGACCAAGTGAGTTTGCTGACGCTGTTGATTTTGATAAACAAGTTAGAAATATATCTCGTAAAGAAGATGAACAACTATACGCACATAGATCTTGTAAACCTTTGGATGAAGTAGAGTTTGATAAGAAAGAAGATGATAAACAATTAGATATGTTTAACAATGAATGCTCTGGGATGTGTGGACAATGACCAATGATAAAATGTTTGATGAGATAGGTTGTCCTGATGAGCTAAAGGAATGTAGACAAGAAATTAAACGACATAAAAAGCACATAGAAAAACTATCCAATCAGTTGCTAGACTATGAGAGAATAATAGAAGAAAAAGAAAACGAGATTATAATAATTAAAAACAGATAACTTATGGCTAGATGGACCTACGCATTTAGTAATGGCAGCTACAACGATTGGCATAGGAAATATGAGGGTATTGCCATGATTGATATTGACAGTATTGAATGTTGTCCACACTGCTACGAGCCACTTGCTATTCTTGAGACTTGTTATGACAAAGGACAGAAATATAAAGCTACAACCCTTGCAAACATAGTCGCTAGTCGCCTAAATATACCCTGTTTTTTGGTGTTCTATAAAAATCTGACACCTGATACCCTAACCTTTAGGATCAAGCGTATAACGAGCTGTGAGACAGAGTTTGAGGTTATGAACGAGAGCCAATGGGTGTCAATCTTGCTAGACCTACAAACTAATCATAAGAAAGTATGTAAGTATGGTAAAATTTAAGAGGTATTGGAATATGCCTACCCATAAAACATTTAGTATAAAACCATTTAAAGAATTGATAGACCATGAATTAAATAAAGATTATATTGATCCTTTTCCATATCCATATAAGCAAGACGCTATTGAATATCTTAAAACAATAGATGATTTATCTGTGAACGATTTAGTTTTTGATCCACCTTATTCACAAAGACAATTAAAAGAAATGTATTCTAGTAATGGTTTAGCTTTCAACCACCCAATGAATAATAGTTATTGGTCTAATTGTAGAAAAGAAATATCAAGAATTATAAAACCTGGTGGTAAGGTAATTTCTTTTGGTTGGAACTCTAATGGTATTGGAAAAAAGTATGGATTTAACATAATAAAAATTGTGCTTGTTGCACATGGTAGTCAGCACAACGATACTATCGCCACAGTAGAGGTTAAAAATGGACACAAGTAGAGGATTTTTATTTATAACTTATAAGTTGTACCACCACTTATCTAAATTAGATGGGGAACATAAGTCTCATTGTCTTAATGTATTTTTATCTGTGATGAAGTATGCTTGGAAGAAGAATGGATATGAGGCAAGATTAAGGCACGAAACTATACATAAAGATACAGGTCTATGTAGAACTACGATCAAGAGCTGCTTATCCACCTTAAATAAATTAAATGTTGTTAAATCTTTTAGAGGTAAATCTGGTAAGACTTATATTGTTAATGAGGTATTTCTTAAAGCTGAAAAGCTATATGATAATGTTAAGATAGCCGTTAAACAACCCTATGATAGCCGTTTTACGGCTACATTAGAAGAACAATATACATTATCTAATATAGATAAAATAATTAGTGAGAATAGAGGTAATCTTGATAACATAATTAATTCATTAGCCGTACTAGACCTGCCTGACCTTAAAGGAGATACAAAGAATGTTTATTATTGTAAACTAGCCATTCAGAGAAAGGAGGAACTGGCTCGTCAAAAAAATTTAGTAGATCCAAGAATAATACAAAGGGAATTGAGTAAGATTACAAAGGAAAAGAACTTCGCCTATAAAAGAAAGAAAGAATATAACATAAGAAATAATTTAGATTACAAGGGGAATCCTATTGGCAAAAATAAAGATTAGATGTGAGGCGATTGCCAAGCACTCTGGAAAAAGGTGTAAGTGTCTTGGTAAATTTATTCCAACTTCAAGAAGAATGTTGTGCGGATACCATAAAGGTGCAAAAAGCTGGGATAACAAGACTAAAAAATATAAAGGGTTATACAAGAATGAGAATATCAATATACAAAACAAGATTAATATATTAAAAAACTTAAAGAACTTTAAAGATAAAACAGAAAATGAAATCAAAGAGTATATCCTCCAGGAAAAAGAACGAGCTACTAACTCTCAACGATACCGAACAAAATACTATGCTCGGTCATTTAGTAGATGGAACAACCGCTTACGAGGTAGCAAAAGAACTACAGATCAAATTGAAAACTTTATACGATTACTTGGATCTAAACCCAAAGTTTAAGGACAAATTTAATAAAGCTCAAGAGAGAGGGATCAAGACTTTAGTTGAAAAGATGTGTGTTGTTTTTAATTCTGATGTCAAAGAGCTTACCAATGAAGAACTATTATTTTTAAGAGAGAAACAAAATTGGTTAAAGTTTGTAGCTCCAAGATTAAGCTCATTGTTTGTTGAACAAACTAAACAGGAAGTAAAACAGGATACAACCCTTAATATTAAATGGGAAAGTGAACCTGATTTGATTGATGTATCAGGTGATATAACTGATATACCACCTGATAATAAAGATTAATTTTGTTTTACTTCCCAATTATTATCTAAATCCTCTCTTGATTTAAACAAATGATTTACTGATATATCTGTCCATAAATAATCTTTCATTTCTTTAGGACTATTTACTTCTGGAATATCATTAAAAGTAAAACTACAACCACTTTGATTTGTTAATGTTATTTTCATATATTTCCCTTTGTTGTCTTTGTTTATAGTTTCTTATGATTGTCTTTGCCATAACTCCATTGGCACTCATAAGATTTAAGAAAGTTAGTCTAGCTAACTCCCTTAAATTTTGTTGTTGTTGTAGTTGTTTATTCATTTTTATTTATTGTAATAGTTTCTAATATTTCTTTAGCCATATCTACTTTAGCCAATAAATAATGGTCATGATAATCTTCACATTTATCAATACTATCTATTTCAGTATTATCTAGATGTTCTTCACATATTTGTTCTATTTTTTCTATTAGTTTATTTTTCATTTTGTTTTCCCTTCTATTTTTTTAAAATATTATAGCTCCAAGAATAAACCCTACTAAAAATATGATCCATTCAGGTCTATATTGTAGCTCTAATTGTTGCCATTCGTGTTTAGTTTTTCCAAAAATAATCATTGTTGTACCTCCTGGAACTCTTTTACTGTTTGATTTATTTCTTTTCTACTCATACCTATTTTTTGCATTAAGACTTTAGCATATGAATAATTTTTTTCTAATAAAAATTTTTCAATATCTCTAACCCATAAGTCAGTTAATGCTTTTTCTATGATCTTTATTGGTTTAGTTTTCATATCGCACCCCCCTTCAATTCAATTATTAATTGTTCTATTTGTGGTCCATGTTTTAAACCTAGATATATTATATAAAACATAGCCAGGAATAAAACATAATCCAAAAAGTTTAATATATTTTTAATCATTATCTATCCCTTTTTATTTTTGTTAGAGCTTTTGTTTTATTCTTTGCAAAAAATAACATATGCCAAACTGCTATATCATATGGTTTTTCTGCTGTTTTACAAAAGTTAAAAGATAAATCATCATCTTCATAATGTTTTTTTGTTCTAGCATTTTTTGAAAGAACAAATGTTTCATGGTGAAGATCACCTATAGCATTACCATTAAAAACAATTTCATCATTATTTTTTGTTTCATCAATAATAATACCTTGACAAACATCTTTTATATAGTCGTACTCTTCTTTTACTTTCTTCCACTCTTGATCTGTGAAAGATTTGTTTTGATACCAGTAGTTAGTATATCCCATTGTTTCCTCTTTCTGTTGTTTATCCAATTTGTATATTATAATATGTATATGAATTATATAAGACAGATTGACGCATGATAGTTTAGAATAATTCTAATGTAATTTAATTAAAAATAATACTTGTATGTAATTATATAATATGTATAGATTAGAAAACAAATAAACAAAGAGGTATAAAATGAGTAAAGGTGAAATGTTAATTAGTATGGTAGCTGGTGAAACTTGTATTAATCCAGGTTTATTAATGGAAGATAAAAAGTTTGTAGATCAAGCCAAAAAACTAATAAAAGATAAATTAGAGTTTATAGTTATAAAAGATAAACTTGTTAAATGGTGTAATAATAATTATTAAATAAATAATAAACAATTAAACCCCTGATGATTAATTTTATTGGGGGTTTTTTTTTGTGAAATCCTGGAATAAAGGATCTGGAAATATAATTGTTATTAAAGTTGCTATTCTTTTATTGACCGCAGCTGCGTTCCCTTCCCATAAAATTTCGGTCAACAATACTGACCAATCTATTTCCGATAATTAATAGTTATTGGAATAGCTATTGATAATCATAAGTTATCGTTAGTAATATTGTAGAGTTTAACCTACTTTTTTGATTTGCACATAGGGGGTATACCCCACAGAACGACCGCAGTTTATTATATATATATACATGGGACTCGAGGACTCCCTTACACACAGTCAGCTAGATCGCTGGACTCCCTTATCCACACACACATTCGCTTATTGCCAGACCACCAATAATAAACTAGATGTAGTATATGGACTACTTTGGATTAGACGATATAGAATCAGTTGCTTATGTTGATAAAGATAACAATGATGTTATTATAAAGTTTGTTGGTTTTCCTAATGAACTAGCTTCAACACTTTTTATTAACTATGTTATGTTATGTGTTGGCTTTGACTTTGAACCTACAGATAGTATGCCTAGTACAAAGATACACTAAATATGTTTTTCTACGAAAAGAAATAAATATGGACATCAAAATACCATACACCCCAAGAAAACATCAAGCTCACTTACACAAACAAATAGATAAACACAGATGGAATGTATTAGTTTGTCATAGAAGGTTTGGCAAAACAGTATGTATGATCAACCACCTAATTAGGTCAGCATTGCTGTCCAAACTCAAGAACCCTAGATTTGCTTATATTGCACCCACCTTCAAACAAGCGAAAAGTATTGCTTGGGATTATATGAAACAATTTACAGCAAAAATACCTTATACAAAATTTAACGAAACAGAACTAAGAGTAGATCTACCCAATGGCAGCAGAATAACTTTACTAGGTTCAGAAAACTCTGATGGCTTAAGAGGTATATACCTTGATGGTTGTGTGATTGATGAGTACGCAAATGTAAACAGTAGGTTGTTTCCAGAAATAATTAGACCAGCATTATCAGATCGTAAAGGCTACTGTGTCTTTATTGGTACACCTATGGGAATGAACAATAACTTTTATGAACTATACCAACACGCACAAGGTGCGGAAGATTGGTTCAACTACAAGGCAAAAGCTAGTGAGACAAAGATTGTAGATGAAGAAGAGCTAGTCAAGGCAAAAGAAGTAATGGGTGATAAGAAGTTCCAGCAAGAGTTTGAATGTGATTGGATTGCAAACATAGAAGGTGCAGTATATTCAGATGTACTTGGTAAGATGGAAGATCAAAAACAATTAACTAGAGTTCCCTACGACCCATCACTCCCAGTATCTACCGCATGGGATCTTGGGGTCTCCGACCATAGTGCTATTATATTTTACCAGCAGTTAGGCAAGAGTGTTAATATAATAGATTATCATGAAGAGAGAGGTCAAGGTTTACCATACTATGTACAAGTAATTAAGGATAAAGATTATGTTTACAAAGATCATTTTGCACCACATGACATTGAAGTTACCGACTTTGGTAATGGCAAGACCAGGAGAGAGGTCGCCTACCAATTAGGAATTAGGTTCAAGGTCGTACCAAAAATTCCACTAGAGGATGGTATACACGCAACCACCATGACCCTGCCTAGATGTTGGATTGATACTGACCATTGCAAAAAGTTAATAGATGCGTTAAGACATTACCACAGGAAGTACATTGACAAAAATAGAATGTTCAGATCGAAACCTGTACATGATTGGAGTTCACACGCTTGTGATGCAATGCGTTACCTAGCAGTTGGACTACAGGAAATTAATGATAGACAAACTGCTCCACAAAGTGTAGCAGATAATGAGTACAGGATTATATAATTATGGGATTTCTAAAACCAAGTATGCCACCGCTGCCACCAGTTCAACCTTTGCCAGAACCGCCTTCGGCAGAACTCTCGCAAGAGGAAAAAGATAGGATTGCAGCAGAACAGGCAGAAGTAGAAAGAAAAAGAAGAGGTCGTAAGTCTACAATTTTAACTGGACCATTAGGGGTTGAGCAAGAAGCAGAAACAGAAAAGAAAACTTTATTAGGATCATAATGAGCAGATTTGAAAAAATAATTAATAAAGCAATTAAAGATCCAAAAAATATTTTATTTACTAAATATAAAGTTTCTCCAAAAAATGTACAGTTAATAAAAGAAGCTTCTGACATTAAAAAAAAATATGGAAGAAATACCACAAGAGCTACAGCAATTAAAAAAGGATATAAAAGAAAAAAATTTGTATCAACCAATAATAATTATAAAAGTTTATTAGGATCATAATGTTAGAAAAAATTAAAAAGATATTTAAAAAAAAACCAAAAGTAAAAGCAAAAGCAAAACCTAAAAAAGTAGAAGAGGTTTTAGTATTAGCAGAAGATAAAACTTTTGAAAACGAAGTTAAAAAACCAGAAGTTAAATCTGAAACAAAAGAAACAAAATCAGAAACAACTTCATCATTAACCTTTGGAAAATAATATGGGATCAGTATTTAGACCATCACCGCCACCAACTCCACCTGCTCCAACTCCAACTGCACCAGAAGTATCACAGGCAACAGCAACAAGTATGGATGGTTATGATGCAAGAAAGACTAAAGCAAGAGGTAGATCAACAACAATTATGACAAGCTCTAAAGGTGTACAAGATGAAACATTAACATTAGGTAAGAAAAGTTTATTAGGATCATAATGGCAAGAACAGATTTAACTAAAGGATTACTATCTAGGTACGAAAAACTAGAAGGTCAAAGACAAAACTGGGAAACGCATTGGCAAGAAGTTGCAGATTATATGCAACCAAGAAAAGCAGATGTTACCAAACAAAGAGCTAGAGGTGATAAAAGAATGGAACAAGTCTTTGACTCATCACCTATACAAGCAGTAGAATTATTATCAGCATCATTACATGGCATGATGACTAATCCATCTACACCTTGGTTTACTTTAAGATTCAAAGATGAAGATATTGATAATGAAGATGAAGCAAAAATTTGGTTAGAGTCTGCAACTGAAGTAATGTACACAGCATTTAATAGATCAAACTTTCAACAAGAAATATTTGAATTGTATCATGACCTAATTACATTTGGTACTGCTGCAATGTTTATCGAAGAAGATGATGAAGATATTATTAAATTTTCAACAAGACATATCAACGAAGTATTTATTGCAGAGAATGACAAAGGTAGAATAGATACTATCTATAGAAGATTTAATATATCAGCTAGAGCTGCAATGCAAAAGTTTGGTGAAGCAGTATCTAGTGATGTACAATCTGCATTTAAAAAAGATCCTTACAAGGAAGTAGAAATATTACACGCAGTTTATCCAAGATCAGATTTTAATCCTAACAAAAAAGATAAAAAGAATATGCCATTTGAATCTGTGTATATTGAATTTAAAAATGGTAATGAATTATCTGTATCTGGATTTAGAGAGTTTCCATTTGTAGTACCAAGATATTTAAAAGCATCTAATGAAATCTATGGAAGATCACCTGCAATGACAGCATTGCCTGATGTTAAGATGTTAAATGAAATGTGTAAGACTACAATTAAAGCTGCACAGAAACAAGTTGACCCACCACTATTAGTTCCTGATGATGGTTTCTTATTACCAGTTAGAACTGTACCAGGTGGATTAAATTTTTATAGATCAGGTACAAGAGATAGAATTGAACCTTTAAACATTGGTGCAAACAATCCACTAGGTTTAAATATGGAAGAGCAAAGAAGAGATGCAATTAGAGCTGTGTTCTATGTTAATCAACTTCAATTACAACAAGGTCCACAAATGACCGCAACAGAAGTTATCCAAAGAAACGAAGAGAAGATGAGATTGCTAGGACCTGTATTAGGTAGACTACAATCAGAATTATTAAAACCATTAATTGATAGAGTGTTTGCAATACTACTCAGAAACAATATGTTACCACAAGCTCCAGAGTTTTTATCAGGTAGAGATATAGAAATAGAATATGTTTCACCTCTTGCTAAAGCACAAAAATCTACAGAGCTACAATCTATTATGAGAGCAATAGAAATATTAGGTTCACTTGCAAATGTAGCACCAGTATTTGATTATGTTAATTTTGATAATTTAGTTAAACACTTGGCAGACATAGTTGGTATGCCACAGAAATTATTAAAATCACAAAACGAAGTTAATGCTCAAAGACAACAAGCAGCACAACAACAAGAACAAATGCAACAAATGCAACAACTACAACAAGCTGCGAAAGCAGGAGGAGATATAGCACCACTAGCAAAAGCATTGCCAGACGAAGCAAGAGCTGTAGCAAATGCTGAAGTGGAATAGTATGGAAGAAAACAAACAATTAGAAAAAATAATTAACAGATTAAAAACAAATTATAAATACATATTCAATACAGACGAAGGCAAAGAAGTCTTGGTCGATCTTGAAAAAAGATGTCATTATCATTCTACCACTAATGTAAAAGGTGATAGCCATGAAAGTGCATATATGGAAGGTCAAAGGAGTGTACTTCTATTTATTAAATCAATGCTCCAAAAAGAAAATGAAAAAGGAAAATAACTATGTCAAGCGAACAGATAACACAGGAGACTGTGCCTGTAGAAACAACGACACCTACAGAAACAGTAACACCAACAACACAACCAACTACTGAAACAAAACCAGAAGTTAGTACAACAACAACTATAACAACATCATCTTGGAAAGATTCTATAAGCGAAGCATATAGAAAAGATCCTAACATTGAAAAGTTTACAGAGATAGATGCGTTAGCAAAATCTTATATCAATGCTACAAAAATGATTGGTCAAGATAAAGTTGTTATCCCAACTAATAATTCTACAGAAGAACATTGGGATGAAGTTTATGCAAAATTGGGTAGACCAGAGTCTGCTGATAAATATACTTTAGATGCTAAATCTGAAGTCGTAAACTTAGATGAAACTGCAATTAAATCTTTTGCAGAACAATCACACAAACTTGGTTTAAATAATAAACAAGCTCAAGGTATCTTGGAGTTCTATAAAAACAATATGGAAGGCACAGCTCAACAATCAAAGATTGATACTGAAACTGCTCAAGTTCAAGCTGAACAACAGTTAAGACAAGAGTGGGGTAGAGACTTTGAAGGTAAAGTAAAACAAGCTGGTGCATTAGCAAAAGCTAATATCAATCCAGAAGTTTTAGATATGACTTTATCAAATGGTACAAGACTTGGAGATCATCCAGAGATCATAAAAGGTTTTGCAAAGATAGCAGGTATGATGCAAGAAGATAAAATTGTTGCAACAGAAAGCGAAAATGCACAATCAGTTA
>JGI20158J14315_10003175_pt1 | contig 11005 bp, 11 predicted proteins | sample COG_08_FD_14315 | JGI IMG/M metagenome (IMG submission 14315)
TAAATTCTGGAACTATAACACCATTAGAAGACGATTTTATCGGACAACAACCACAAGAAGGCATCATGGGTATAGATGTAGGATACCCATCAAATGATTTAATGGCTACATTAGCAACTAATTCACCAGCCTTAGCACAACAAAGAGCTTTACAAAAAAAACAAAGATTATCTGAACTTGGTGGTCCAGCATTTAGCACAGATGATTTAAATAAATTAAATCAATTAAATCAAATGGATGCTGATCAAAACAATATATACAGTCAAACAATATAATGGCAAAGATAGTACAAACATTAACAAGAGCAAGCTCAGAGTATGAGGAAGACGTAGCTTCGTCTTTAGTAAGAGATTTGGATGCTGTTCTAGAAAAATTAAATAGTACTTTTCAAGAAGAATTAAAACAGGAGATAGAGGCTAGAAGCTTCTTTTTAGATTAATGGCAGTAGTAAACCAATATAAATTTGCAGGTCTAGATAACAGTACAAGTGGTAGCGCTCTTACACCATTAGGTGCTAGTATTCCTGCAGTTAATGAAACTATAGTTATTAAATCTATACTTGTTACATCAGCTGGCACTCCAAGTGTAACGGTTCTTAACAATAGTATTACAGCTATTAAATCAGCAGCATTAACTGCGAATGTTACAACTGAATTATTAACCCAGCCGCTAATAGTAGAGGGTGGTAAGACTTTTACAGTGCAGTCAAGCACTTCTGACTCGTTTGATGTAGCTATTAGTTATTTAAATATAAAGAAAGAGGTAACAACATAATGACAGGTATGACAACATTAACACCAGAAAAAATAATAACAACAATTAAGAACAAAAAAACAGGTGAAATATATGAAACTGAAGAAGCTTTAAAAGCTGCTAATATACCTGAAGAGGACGTGCAGAGAGACGTAACAGTTATTATGCCACCTCTTGATTTGTTCGCAAAAACAAAGTAAAGTGGCAAAACCATGGCAATAACAGATATCAATATTTCAGAACAATTAGAGACTAACGCACCATCTATTAAGTATAGAGGAAACGAAGGTCCTAAATCTCCACAACAAGAACAACAAATGATGATGGCTCAATTAGAAGAAGCTTATGGTCAATATGTTGATGAAATGATAGAGATGGGACAAGAAGATTCTATTATGCCTTTACGACAATTTATAGAACAAGCTATGGCCGAAGGTGACATGGCTGGTGGTCAACCATTACCACAAGATCCAACAAAACCAGTTAATCCTTTCCAACCTAAACCTACAGGACCAGTATTACCTGACAGACAGATGGCAGCGTATGGTGGTATTATGGGTATGGATGGTAGACGTCAATATGGAATAGGAAGTTTTTTAAAAAAAGGAATTAGAAAAATTATACCTAACGAAGTAGCAGAGATTGCAGTTAAGGCTGCACCGTTTGTTGCACCATTTAACCCACTAGCTGCAGCAGCTATGTCGGGCCTAGGTAGCTTTGATCAAACAGGTAGAATAGGTTCATCACTTAAATCAGGATTAATGACTTATGGTTTAGGTCAAGGTGCTAGATATTTAGGTGGAGCAGATTTTCAAGGATTACAAAACCCATTTACTAGAGATGCATTTAGCATGCCAACAGGTAGTGGTGGTATAAAAAATTTATTTAAAAGTAAACAACCAACAGGAATTAGTGTTGATAGTGGAAGAGGAAGTGGTTTAAGACCAACTGTTGATTCTAAAGGTTCAAGTCTTATTAAAACATCTTCGGGAGATAAGTTTGCACTTAATGATCCTACTATGTTTGAAAAGGTAGATTTTACTGAACAGCTTGCAAAAGCAGCAGGAAATACTCAGGGAGATACAGGAATTTTAAAAACAATTAAAGACTTTGCATTAGACAATAAACTTTTAACAGGTCTTGCAGCAGGAACATTAGGAGCAACTGCTCTTATGGGTAATATGGAAGCCGATGAAATACAAGATTTACAAAGAGGTGAAGGTTTAGATGTAGAAGGTATTAGAGCAGAAGTTATAGAAGCATATAAAGATCCATCAGGTGAAAAATTAAAAGCACTTAAATCTAAGTATCCTTTCCTAAGCAAGAGAAGAAATATAGATGTAGATAAACTAGCTTACGGTGGTAGAATTGGTAAAGCCGAAGGTGGATTAATGGATCTTGGTGGTATGGAAAAAGATTATAGAGCTGAAGGGGGTTTTGTACCTATTGGTAGAGAAGAAAAAGCAGACGATGTTCCTGCAAGATTAAGTGTAAATGAGTTTGTATTTACTGCAGATGCTGTTAGAAACGCAGGTGGTGGAGATATAGATAAGGGAGCAGAAGTTATGGAGAACATGATGAAAAATTTAGAAGCTGGCGGACAAGTGTCTGAGGAGTCACAAGGTATGGCTGGCGCACAACAGATGTTTGAAACATCAGAACGATTAAGCGAGGTAATATAATGGCTGTATCAGAATCAAGAGCACTCCCACCACAATATGTAGAAGATCTACAAAAAGATTATGGAACACAATTAACAACAAGAACGGCAGCGCCGTTAGACACAAGTTTATTTGCACCTAAAGTTGCTGGTCAAGACCAAGCGCAACAAGATGCATACACAATGGCTACAACACAAGGCCAAGGTATTGGTGCATTTCAACCATACATTTCACAAGCAGGAGCATATTCAGGACCACAAGCTTATCAAAGTTTTATGTCTCCGTATCAACAAGACGTAATTGATGCAACATTACAAGAGTATGACACACAAGCAGCAGCTGGTCTAACAGGTATAGGTCAACAAGCAGCTATGTCTGGAAACTTAGGTGGAGGACGTGAAGGTGTTATGAGAGCACAGTATCAAAACAAATCTGACATGAACAGAGCATTACTACAATCGGGATTATTACAACAAGGATTTACACAAGCTAATCAATTAGCTAACCAAGCTTTTGGTCAACAACAAGCATTAGCTCAACAAGTTCCACAATTATATGGACAAGACATAAATACTTTACGATCAGCGGGCGCGGGTCAACAAGCATTTGAACAAGCAGGTTTAGATGCTACAAGAGAAGCAAACAGACTAGAAGCATATGAGCCATATGAAAGACTAGGTTATCTTGGATCTGGAATTGCAAGTATTGCATCTGGAGCACCGGGACAATATCAATCTACAGTAATGCCTAACCCTACGCCGTTGCAGAATGCGTTAGGAATAGCTTCAGTTACTGGAGGATTGATGGGTAACTACGGTGACTATCTAAGAGGAATAAAAGCGTAATGAATAACAACAACTTATATAAAAGACCTATGTTTAGAAAAGGTGGTTCTGCTGAAGGCGGAATTACATCTGGACTACAAAGACCTGGTTATAATGTAGGTAATAGAGTTACAGAAGTCATGGATGAAATGCGAACGGTTATGCCTCAAAGAAATACAGGTAAACGTAGATTTAATGATTTCTTAATTGATTTTGGTTTAGACATTGCAACTAGATCACCGATGGGATCAGGAGTAGGTGGAGCAATAAGCACAGCACTTGCATCAGCTAAAGATCCATTTGCTAAATTTCAACAATCAAGAGCAGCAAGCGAAGGCTTTGAAGACAAGTTAGCGCTTGGTGCATATGATGTGGTTAAAGGTGAGCAACAAGCAGAAAAAGATTTTGAACAAAAAAAAGATTTAATTAGATTAGAAGCAGAGCTTAACCCTAAAACTAAAAAGAAATTTAGAGAAAACGAACCGGTAGTAAGAAGAAGTGATTATGCAAAATCCTTAGAAGAAAATGAATTTGATTTTATTGCAAATAACTCAATGCAAATTGCTGACGATATTGTAAATTTTGAAATGTATGTAGATAGCAAACCTGAATCTGAAATAGCTGGTAAAAAATTTAGAGGTATACTTCCTTATGCGTATGATAATAAAGGAAAACCAGTGCCTAACTATGAGAGTATTACAGTAGGACAAGTTTTTTATAATCCTGAAGACGGTTTATTCTACGAAAGAGTAGCTGAAGAAGGTATAATCGGAACAGATTTTAAAGCACTTGATCCTTTCACATATGAATAGGAGATTAAATGGCGTTAAGATCAGGTATTGGAATAACCGAAGAAACAAATAAAGAAAAAGATAAACAAAAAACTATTACAAGAAAAGTACGTGGTGTTGATGTTGTAACTAAAGTTCCTGATGACGAGGTTGGTGGCTTTACATCTGCTGCAGCTGGTGTTGGTTCAGGTATCGTTAAGACTGTAGAAGGAGTCGTGTCTCTTGGAGCAGAGCTCATGGACCTCGGACTTACAGAAAACGCTGCTGACGAAGTAGAATCTTTTTTTGATACAATAAACATTTTTGAAGAAACAGCAAACGCTAGAGCGGCTGGTAAAATTACACAAGCATTAGTACAAATAGGTACACCTGCAGCAATAGGTTCTAAGATTGCATTAAAGCTAGCTAACAAAGCATTACAAGCTAAAAAAACTGGTAAGTATGCTAATGTCATGAGTAAGAATGCTCAAAAAGGAATTAAGAAAGCTAAAGAATTAAATAAACTTACAGGTAAAAAAAGATTTGGTGCATTAGTTTTAGGTGGTGCAGCTGGTGAAACATTAGTAGGTGACACTGAAGAAATAGGTTCTTTTGGTGATGTGTTTGAAGCAGGACCAACACAATTAGATAGAGAAATAAAAGAAGATCCATCAGAAGATGCAGTTAGAAAACTTATGAACAGAACTAAGTTTGCATCAGAGTCTGTATTTGTTACACCTTTTGTATATGGCGTAGGATTAGGAGCTAAGACATTAGCTAAAAAAGGAAAAGAACTGGCATACAGCAATTCTAAAATTGCTAGAGGATTAGATAAATTTGGTGCAATATTTAGAGCAAGAACAAGTAAACCAGAACAAGTGTTTTTATCTAAGATGACAGAGAATGCACGTAAGATGGCAGACACTAATTTTTCTATGGAACAGGTAGCAAGGATAGATAAAATAACTAACAAATATTTTCCAGCTACTAAAAAGTTTTTAGATAAAACTGGTGAACCGGGGAGAAAAAAATTTTTAGAAAATCTAGATAAAACTTTATTTAAAGGTGATCTTAACAAAGAAGGTTTAGATAAAACTTTACAGTCGACATTACTAAAACAAATGAAGGATGCTAACGTACCTGTACCTGATCAATCTATTATATTTAAAGGATTAAAAGATACACGTAATAAATTTAAAGAACTATTAGAAATTACAGCTGGAGGACCAGGAGCTAAAGTAGATTTGCCTGCAGGTGTAGGTGTTGATCTTAGAGCTTTAATGGGAGATAGAATTAAAAACTATATTGGTAATACTTATGAAATGTTTCAAAACAAAGATGTGGGTTTATTTAACAGATTTAAACCAGCTGCTAAAGACAAAGAAGCAGTAGCTGATATGTTTATGAGATACGCTGTTAAAAATAAAAACCCTATTAATGATTTTGAAGCAGATCAAATGGTAGATGAATTAATTGTGTCAGCAAGAAACATGGATCCTAAAAAAGATACATTACCTACCTTTGCTTATCAAAACTTAACTAAGAGTGCAGAAGATGCATACAATATTAAAACGTTTGCACAAACATTAACTAAAGAAACTGCTGATGGCGATAAATCTTTACAAGTTATTGGTAAAGGTAGTAAAAATTTTAGAAAATTATTTGGTGAAGTAGAAGATGTAAGACATTCTATCTACGAAGGAGTTAATAGACTGTCTGTAGTTGCCAGAAAAAATCAATTGTTTGATGAAGTATTAGATACAGACGAAGCTATGAAAGCTGCAACTAAAGCTGATACACCTCCAGGTCAAAGAGGATTCTTTCATTCAACACCACTAGAAGCACGTAGAGCTTTTGGTGATATACCTGGTGATGAGATTGTAAAAATAGATCCTTACGTAAAAGAATATTTTAAAGATGGTGTGCTTGTTAATAGATTACAGGGTATGTACACTACAAGAGCTATTGCAGAAGGTTTTTCTAACGTATCTAAACTACAAGAATTTATGAGAGGTGACACCGGTGGTGCACTTGGTAAAACTTTTTCTTGGGCATGGCGTAACTTATTATTAACACCTAAAGCTGGTGCACAATATGCTAAAACAATTTTATCAATACCAACACACATAAGAAACTTTTTAAGTTCTGGTGCGTTTGCATTAGGTAATGGTACGTTGTTTGAAAATCCACAGTTAATGAAAGAAGCTATGCAAAGAGCAGGAGCAACGATACAGGTTGGAATTAGAAACCCATTAGCTATGGAACGTTACAGAAGATACTTAGAACTTGGTGTAACTAATACAAACACACGGCTTGGTGATCTTAGAAACCTAATGAAAGATGTAAGATTTGGTGATGGTAACATTGCAACAGACAGCATACTTAGACCTATGTTAAATTCTTTGGGTGCTATTGGTAAAGGAGTTAAAAAAGGAGCCAAGACTATGCAAGATTTATATGTTGCAGAGGATGACTTTTGGAAAGTATTTAATTTTGAAGTTGAGTATGGAAGATTATTTAAATTAAACAAAGACAAACTATTAAAAATGTCTAACAAACAGATGGAAGAAATGGCAGCTAAAATAGTAAGAAACACTGTGCCTAACTATGCGTATGTTGGTGAGTTTGTAAGAGCTGCACGTATGTCACCCTTTGGTAACTTCATGTCATGGCCATCAGAAGTATTTAGAACTGGTGCTGGAATTGTAAGACAAGGATTAGAAGAAATTGCTGATCCTGTTACTAAAAAAATTAATCCTGTTACAAGTAAAAATCCTATGAAAGCCATAGGTATGAAACGATTAACTGGTATGACTTTAGCAACTCTGGCTCTTCCTTATGGAGCAATCAAAGGATCACAAGCTATATTTGGTGTAAGTAATGAAGAAGCAGATGCAGCAAACGATTTTGTTGCACCATGGGCAAAAGACTCACAAAAAATATACATGAGAGATCCTGAAACAAATGAATTGTACTATATAGACTACAGTAAAAATAATGTTTACGATACATTATCAAGACCTTTTCAAACTATACTTAGAAATATACAAGAAGGTATAGAAGACGAAGAAGTTTTATTAAAAGGTTTTGCTGAGGGTGTAGCACAAGCAGCTGGTCAAGTTGCTGAACCTTTTGTATCTGAGTCTATGTTTACCGAAGCGTTTATGGATATTTATTCTAGAAATGGAATGACTAACGAAGGTGTAGAATTATATTCTGAACAAACACCAGAAGCAGAAAAATATCAAAGAATATTTAAACACTTAACTAAAACTTTATTACCTACTGTAAAACCTTTTCAAAGATTAGGAAAAGCAATTACAGAAACACCAAGTAGTACAGGAGAATTTTTTGAAGTAGGTCCTGAAATGGCTGGTATTATGGGATGGAAACCTGTTAAAGTTGAACCAGAAAAAGCATTGGGTTTTTACATTTATGATTTTCAACGAGGTATATCTAAAGCAAGAAAAGAATTTACAGGTGGACCTGAAGGACTATTAAAAGGTGGACCTAAAACACCACAATCAGTTATTGAAAGATATTTTGTAGCTAACAAAGCAATGTTTGAAGTGCAAAAAGAAATGTTAACTCATTTTATTAATGCACAAAAAATAGGTATGTCTAGAAATCAAATTAAAAAATCGTTAGAGAAAAGAGGTATACCTGAATCAACTATAGATGATTTATTAAAAGGTGACTTTAAATTTTTCTATCCATCAGAAGCAATTCAAGATAGATTTAAAGAAATTTCTAGAGAAACAGGAACACCTAATCCTTTTTTACAATCTAAAGGAATTATTAATGGTATGAGAAATGTGTTTAAAGGTTTAAGTTTATATAGAGACTTCCCAGTACAGCTTGAAGATTTTATGCCACCAAGTGATACATATGATGATCAATCTAAAGCACCACCACTAGGTGACACACCAATGCCTGTACAAATGGCTAGTAATATGCAACAAAAAAATCCACAAACAAACTTGACACGTAATGAAGAAGCGTTACTATCACCAACAGAAAAGGTAATAGCAAGTAGAACATAATGAGCAAAAACGCATTACAAAAAATAGAAGATCATGAGAAGCTTTGCAGAATTATGCAAAAGCAGACGCATGACAAAATTCACAAAATAGAAAATCAAATAAATAGATTAGAAAAAATTGTATTAGTGTCTGCCGGCATGTTAATCATGGGTATGGCTAATATGATTTTTATGTTATTATCGAACACTCAATAAAAAATTATGCAGCTATCGCGAAATTTTTCTCTTCAAGAGTTAACTAAATCAGACACAGCTATACGTAAAGGTATCGATAACGAACCTAACGCTGATCAAATAGATAAATTAAAAGCATTGTGTGAAAATATTTTACAGCCAGTACGTGATCAATTCGGTAGAGTAAAGGTGACCTCGGGATTCCGTTCATCTGAGTTGTGTGTAGCCATAGGATCGAGTTTAAACAGTCAGCACTCAAAAGCTGAGGCGGTTGATTTCGAATGTATGGGAATTGACAACGCTGAAGTTGCTGATTGGGTTAAAATGAACTGTGAGGTAGATCAATTGATCCTCGAGTACTACACGCCTGGCGAACCTAACTCGGGATGGATCCACGCAAGTTACATACCTTTTAATCCTAGACATCAATATTTACGAGCATATCGTGAAGATAAAAAAACTAAATATAAACCAATTATTGGAAAAGCAGTCGACCTGGTTTAAAAAAATTCCAGCGCGCCTCGCGTATATATCCTATTAAATCCATGACCTTAATTCTTCTCCTAAAACTTCTGATGCTATATTTATTTTTTTGCGTAGAGCTTGCACGATTTTTTCATCCACTGTATCGTCCGCCATTAAATCGACATAAGTTACCGATTTTTTTTGGCCGATCCTGTGTGCTCTGTCTTCTGATTGTAATCGCTTTTCTAAGTCATATCCGTTAGAATAGTAAATTACGGTGTTTGCAGCCGTTAAAGTAATGCCATAGCCGCCCGTAGAAGGCGTTCCAACGATAAACCGACACTTAGGGTCATCCTGAAAACGTTTAATATTAGGTTGTCTTTCTTCTTGTGGTGTTAATCCATAATAATCGACAATGGACCCCAAACCATATTCTTTAGTAACAGCTTTAATTATTTCTGTAATATCATATTGATAGTGTGCCCAAATAATTGCTTTACCTTCTGTTTCTTCTAACACATTCATTAATTCTGTAATTCTATTGTTAGCAATAGGTTGCGTTCCACCATCGTCAGCAGTAAAATGACCACAAGTAATTTGTTGTAGTCGCATTAACTGTGTCAAGGTATTTACTGTAGTAGATTGTTTGCCTTTTAATATAGCAATAGCTTCTTTCTTCATCTGTTCATACAACTTGCGTTGATCTGGTGTAAGAGATATTTGACGTTTAATAAATATTTTATCAGGTAGATCTAAACAATCTTCTTTTAATACACGATATGAAAAATCTTTTAATTTATCAGATAACTCACCTAAATTTTTAAAACCATTTACAACTTGTATCTGTCTACCATGCATGTGTAGTGTTTTCATTTGTGCATATCTGTTTCTAAAAGAATAATATGATTGAAAATTTAATAACCACGGACTTAAAAAATCACATTGTGTGTATAAATCTAGTGGGTTTTTAGTTACAGGAGAACCTGTCATAATTCTTCTATACTTAGCGGACTCACCTAGTTTAAGAATATTTTTTGTACGTTTAGCAGTAGGTGTTTTAATTGTTGTAGACTCATCAATAGCCACCATAGTTTCATGACAAGATAAAAATTTTTTAGCAAACTCCACACCTTTAGTTGTACTAAAAGCTTCTACATTCATAATTAAAATATGTAAGCCTTCACCTTCTGAAAACAATTCATCTAAAGATTGTTTTTGTTTTTTAGTAATAGCTGCTTTCCATAAAACAGTTATGTTTTCTATGTGGTTTGGTAAATGATTTGGTAATTCATTGTTATACCAAGTTCCAACCACACCTTTAGGTGCAATAATAAGAGCACCGTTAACTTTGCCCTTATCATAAAGCATAGCTAAATTATCGATTAATACTTTTGTTTTACCTGTACCCATTTCCATAAAATAAGCATAGCTTTCTCTATTCCATGACTTTTCTAATGCAGTCATTTGATGTGCATATGGTTTTGTTTTAAATTTATAGTTCATAGTTTTTCTTCTTTCTACTTGACAAGATAACAACTCGCACCTATATTGTCAAGCATGAAAGAAAAAAAGGTTTATGTAATACAAGAAATTGCTGGTAGTACTGATGGTAGACCTAAAATAAATATTATGGGTGCAGCTTCTTATTCTACAACCAATGATTTTATTTTTTTATTACCTGAGTTATCACAAATAATTTTTTCTCCTGGACCATTAATTTTTAAACTTAGAAAAGGTTTGAAAGATTTTACTACGGACGATTATTTATTATTGACTGGTGATCCTGCAATTATTGGTGTAGCATGCTCTATAGTTTCTGACATGACAAATGGTAAATACAATTTACTAAAGTGGGATAAACAAGAAAGAAAATATTATCCTATTACAATTAACTTATATGAAAGAGGAAAGATAGATGAGTAGTATTAACTTTGAAGAAGACCAACAAGACCTTGTAGATAAAACCGCAAGTATACAATCTTTAGCAGATCAAATACAACTGTTAGAAGGATTGATTTCTAGAATAGAAAAAAGTGAAAACAATTTAAAAGATTTAAAAAAAGAACATGACCGTTTATCTGGTGAAGTAATTCCAACGATGATGGCAGAGATGGGTTTGGCTCATCTTAAATTATCAGATGGTTCTACGGTAGATGTTAAACCGAATTATAGTGCAAGTATCTCTATTGCAAATAGAGAAAAAGCATTTACATGGCTTCGTGAAAATGGCTTGGGTGATATAATCAAAAATGAGATATCCGTATCATTCGGTCGTAACGAGGATAACAAGGCAGCTGATTATGCTGCTCTTGCAGA
>JGI20158J14315_10003176_pt1 | contig 11004 bp, 10 predicted proteins | sample COG_08_FD_14315 | JGI IMG/M metagenome (IMG submission 14315)
ATTTAGGATTGCTCCACCTAAAATAGTCACCCTTTTCAATATCAACTAATGATGAATGTGCACCCGGACCAATACCAAGATAGGAGTCACTATCCCAGTACAATAGATTATGTCTCGACTCATATAAAGGTTTCGAGTAGTTTGAAATTTCGTACTGTTCAATTCCAATTTCTTTTAATTTTTCTTTTGTTGTATCCATCATATCTAAAAAAATATCATCGGATACATCGGAGATATCTCCCCTATTTCGCATTTTCCAAAAAGGTGTTGATTCTTCGATGGTTAAGCAATATGTGGACACGTGTTGAACATTAAGTTCTTTTAAATATGACAACTCCTGTTCCCATTCTTTCAGTGATTCTTTGTCAACTCCAAAAATAAAATCAAAGCTTATATTCGTAAATTCACAATTCGAAATTTTACTAATAAAATCTAAATTGGACTTTTTGGTTGAGTTCCTACCTAATATTTTAAGCTTATTATTATTGAAAGATTGTATACCGATACTAAGTCTACTGATTCCAAGATCTTTAAATATTATAGGCTCTTCAACTTCATCATCATAAGGATTTATTTCTATAGCAATTTCACAATCCGATTCTACTGAAAATAATTCCTCTATTCGATCGAGAATCTTTTTTAAAAAATTTATAGGGAGCAAAGATGGTGTGCCTCCACCGAAATGTACACTTACTAGATTCTTATTAGCGAACAATACGGACTTGATTCTTAATTCATCCAACAAAAGGGAAACCAATCCATCATAATCAGCAGAAGATGAAGGATAGACATTAAAATTGCAAAAAGGGCATATTGTTTTACAAAAAGGAATGTGTATATATATACCAAATTTATTACTCATGCTATAATGTTTTTATTAAAATGACTATATTTATCCGCTTTTTTTTTATAATTTATATATTAACAGGTAGTTCTGCTTGGTCTATTGATTATAATGATTTTTCCTTAGGTGACGCCCACAAAGTAGCCATGGAAAATAACTATGAATTAATCTACTCATTAGAAGAAACAAAGTCTCGATCTTCAGCACTTCAAGAATATCAAGCGCAATACTTTCCTCAAATTAACGCAAATGTTATCTTTCCATTCTATGGTAGGAGTTCTAATATTAATGTAGATCAATTACTCTTTGACTTTGGAAAACTAAGCCAAAGAATCAATGCTGGTAAATATTTGATCCGTGCTCAGGAATATTCTCATGAAGGAAAGAAAATTAGAATACTAAACGAGGTAACACAAAAATTTTATGAGATAGTTAAAACAGAAAATTTAATCAAAGGCTTTGAAGAGGAAAAAGTTACGAAAGAGAAACAACTTGAAAAATCAATTGCTTTTTTAAAGGCTGGAAGAGTATCTTCGCTCAAGGTTGCCGAAAGAAATCTTGCTTTGAGTAGGGTTGAACTAGAATTAATTTCCAGACAGGGTTTATTAAGAAAGTATGAAGAAGAATTGTTTACGCTTCTTGGAGTTACTAAGCCTGAATCAGTAAAATATGTGACTGACTTAGAATATACAAGAATTGATTTAAATCCTGATCTAATTATAGACTCATATTTAGCCAACATGTATGAAGTAAAAGCGTTAGAGATGACAATATTGTCAACGAAGGCTACTATTTCCGCAATATATAGAGACTTTCTTCCCAACATTGTTGCTAGAGCGGCATATAGATTTGAAGGAAAAGGTGTTTCATCAGAAGATAAAGACAATGACTTAGTTGGTGGTATGGGTGCTACGTGGCAAATCTTTAATGGTGGCAGAACATATTATCAGATACAGTCTCATAAAGCTCGCTTAAGGGCTCAGTTGTCACAACTTAACTTACTAAAGCAAAAACTTGGGTCTACTGTTAAAGCTTCTATAATTGAAGCTGAGACCTCATTCTATAAAATTAATGTTCTCAAGAAATCCTTAAAAGCATCGGAAGCTCATCATGAGTTTATGAAAACTAAATATAAAAGTGGTGATTTATCGGAAATTGAGCTCTTTGAGGTTGAGAACATGAAGAATAAACAAGAAATTCTTTACCAAAATTCAATTTATGACTATATAATTAAGATTGCTAGGATTGAAAAGGTTACTGGGCTAAATATTACAAAATGAAAAATCTAGAAAAAATTAAAAAAAAGGTCTCTCCTTTTATTCAAAATATGATTACTTTAATGAAAAATATGTTTAGCAAACTATTGCCAAAAGTAGACAGCTTTTCAAAGAGCTCTTTAAGTTATGTAAATTCTTGGAAAAAAAGACAATCTCCATTGCTAATGAAATATCTTCATAAATTGCTACGTTTGATAAAAAAAATAAAAGACTCAATTGGTCCAACTATAATAAAAATTTATAATTTTATAAAAAAATTATTAATAAGCTTAAAAGAAACAATACCTTTATTAGGAAAGATAGTTAAATACATCAGTGATGTCATTACTAAAATCATTAATAAAATCAAGTATGTTATCAGAAAAACATTCCATTTTTTCCAAGTTTTATTTAGCCCAGTCATATGGCTGATAAATTTTATATGGTCACTGCGAATCCTTATAGCCATTGGACTAGTAATTTTTCTTGTTGCGAATAGATACGCACAATCACCTTCAATAAATATTGTTGACGATGACATAAGACTATCTACAACTCAAATGTCCGTGGGAGAAATAAGTGAATTTGTAAAAACCTCGGGGAAGATTGTTCCAAAAAAAGAAGAAAAACTTTTCTCTAAAATAGACTTACCTTTAAAAAAAGTTTATGTAGAATATGGGGATATTGTGGAAGAAGGCCAACTCCTACTTGAGCTAGACGCTGATTTAATTGAGTCAGAAATAAGTACTCAAAAGCAAAGATTAGAAGTTCTCTCTAATACGTATGATCAAGCTATTAAGAAGTCTGAATCAAACAAAAAATTACTAGATCAAGGTTTTATTTCCCAAGATGAGTATGAAAAAGGTGAAAGACTTCCTAAGGAAATCCTAGTGCAAAAATCGTCTGCTGAATTAATACTAAAAAAGCTAGAGTCAAAATTACTAAATGCTAGATTTGTATCTCCAATCAGGGGAAGAATAGACTACATTGATCCACTGATAACTAAAGAAAATGCGCAAAGAGGTGGCGTAAAAGTGGGTATGTACAAATGGTATTTCACAATCTCATCCTCTATTGACGAATTGAATCTAAATCTTAGTATCGATGGAAGAGACGTATCTAAAGTTAAAGTAGGCCAAGAAGTAATGTTTCGAGTAGATTCATTTAAGCAAAGAAAATTTTATGGTGAAATTGTTAAAATTATAGAGCCGCTCAACTTAAAACCACATACTAACAAAGCCCCTGTCTTTTATGAATTAATAGCAAGTATCAGCGAGAAAGAAGTAAAACTGAAGTCTGGTTTAAGTGTGGATGCTGAGATTAAAATTCAAACTAAAACTGGAATTAAGAGAATTCCTAGATCTGCATTAAGGTTTGTTCCTCCTAAAGATATTGTAGTCAAGATTGCTCCTCCAAATAACGCAACTACTTTGATCGTTTGGATTGCAAATGAAGATAATTCTATTTCGGCCATACCTATAAAAACAGGCATCAAAGATAATCAATTTATTGAGGTACCTGAGGATACTAGAATTTCACTTGAGGACTCAATTGTTATCGGAGCCACCGTACCTCAAGCTAAGAAAAAAGGAAAATTCGCCCTACCACAACCTAAAAGATATTAGCAGGATGAGTAATAAAACTGTAATAGAATTAGAAAATATAAATAAAATATATCAAACCGGAAACAATCAGTTGCAAGTCTTATTTGATGTATGCCTTCAAATATATGAAGGGGATTTTATATCAATAGTTGGCCCTTCAGGTTCAGGTAAAACAACCCTGCTTAATATAATGGCTTGCTTAGACCGGCCTACATCAGGAAGATATCTTCTTGGAGGAAAGAATGTAAAATCTAAGTCTAAAGATGACCTTTCTAGGCTTAGAAATAAATCAATAGGATTCATATTTCAGAGTTTTAATTTAATTTCAAGACATACCGCGATTGAAAATGTTCAAATGCCATTACAATACTCAAATGTAGTTGATAAAAAAGAGAGAACAGAAAGAGCTTTAGAATGTCTTAAACTTGTTGATTTAACAAATCGTGCAAAACATCACCCTAATGAATTATCAGGTGGACAGCAGCAGAGAGTCGCAATTGCAAGATCTCTTATCAATAATCCTGATATAATTTTAGCCGATGAGCCTACAGGAAATTTAGACTCTAAAACAAGTGCCGACATAATCAATCTGTTAAAAAAACTTCATGAATCAGGAAAGACAATCATTATAATTACGCATGACGACAGCATCGCTAAAGAGGCAATGGATACAATTAGAATAAGAGATGGGAAAATAATTTAAACTATGAAACTATCATACATAATTGAGAATATCATTGAAGCTAAGACAAACCTTTTAAGAAATATGCCTAGAACTATTCTTACTTCACTCGGTATAGTAATTGGAATAACTTCAGTAATCATTCTTGTTGCAATTACAGATGGAGCCAAGAATATAATTGAACAACAACTAGTTAGCCTAGGAGCCAAGACAATAGTCTTAAAACCAATAGGTAGGACAGCTAGTGGTGTTTATAGAGGTCAAGCAGCAGATTTCTCACAAAACGAGCTAAAGTTTATGAGAGCCATACCTTCTGTTGAATATGTGTCACCAATAGTCAAAACTTCCAACCAAATATCTTATAGAGATATAGTTCAAGTAGTTGCGGTTGTTGGAAGCAATGAAGATTTTTCTTTAATAAATGATTGGCCGACTGCTTCTGGTGCATTTATCAATAGGATTGATGTTCAAGATGGAGCTAAAGTTTGCGTGCTTGGAGCATCGGTTCAAAAAAGGTTCTTTGGTGCAGAAAAATCGGTTGGAAAGCAAATTAGAATTGATGGAATCTCTTTTAGAGTTATTGGGCATCTAAGCGAAAAAGGTCTAACACCTGGAGGTAGAGACCAAGACGATTTCATACTTATTCCCTACACTTCATTGAATAGGTGGGACTACAAGGGTCAACTTTATGGAATAAGCAATATAATTATATCTACAACTAAAACAACTAATGTTGAATATGCTAAATTTGCAATAAGAAAAATGCTTAGAGAGCAAAGAGGGCTATTAAAAGATCAGTTCGATAATTTCCAAATGGTATCTTACGAAAATGTAACAAAAAAAATTCTTCAGACAACAACTATATTAAAAGTTTTATTGTCAGCTATAGCTTCAATATCATTGGTTGTTGGAGGAATAGGAATAATGAATGTAATGTTGGTCTCCGTAACTGAACGGACAAAAGAAATAGGTATCAGAATAACTATCGGTGCTACAAGAAAAGATATAATCTTCCAATTCCTTTCAGAATCTGCTCTTTTATCCTTTTTTGGTGGCGTAGTGGGAATCTCTCTTGGGTATACTCTCAGCCAAGTTGCGTCAAGTTTTGTAGGTTGGCCTGCAATTATTAGTACAAAATCTATAGCTGCGGCATGTATCTTCTCGGCATTTATTGGAATATTTTTTGGAATCTATCCTGCCTATAAGGCAGCAAAACTTGATCCAATAAAAGCAATAAGGAATGAAGAATAATGACAAAAATCATATCTAGGTATTTTAAAGGATTTATTTTTCTTACTAATAGTATCAACAGAACTAAGTCAATTAAAAAAATCCCTTTATTTCTTTTAACTTTGGCAATATATCCGATTTCCTTATTTGTTATACTACTTCTTTTCTTATTCTCAAAAATAAGTATCATTTTATTTAAGATATTTAATAGGTAAGAAAAATGAGCAATCTTCTTCCAGAACATATAGCAATCATAATGGATGGCAACAGAACGTGGGCTAAGGAAAATAATCTTTCTACTATAAAAGGGCATGAAAAAGGACTCGATGTAGCTAAGGCAATTTGCATCTACTGTAATGAAATAGGAATAAAAAATCTTACTTTATATGCGTTCTCTATTCAAAACTGGACAAGGCCGAAAATTGAGATTGACGCCCTTTTTAATTTATTTATAGATTTTTTTGATAATAAAAGCCAATTCTTTCATGATTATAATTTAAAATTTAATCCTATAGGTAGAGTAGATGAGCTACCAAAAGCTATTGCAAAGAAAGTTTATTCACTGGAAGAATCTACACAAAGTAATTTAGGAAGTTGCATAAATGTTGCAATAAACTATGGTGGTAGAGAGGAGATGATAGACGCAGCAAAAAAGGTTGTCGAAGAAGGTCTCTCTATTGATGAAATTAATGAGGAATCTATGAAGAGTAATTCTTACCTACCTAATACACCTGAGCCAGAATTGCTAATAAGAACTGCTGGATATTCAAGAGTCTCAAATTTCCTCCTATGGCATATAGCTTACTCTGAGATTGATATTAATAAAAAATTATGGCCAGACTTTACAGAAGAAGACCTTGAAAAATCATTAAATATTTATAAATCTATAGATAGAAAATTTGGCGGAAGCTCTAAGAATGATTAAAAAAGTTAGCATTTTAGGTTCTACTGGCTCTATTGGCGAACAAACTTTATCTGTAATCGCTAAGAACAAAGAAAAGTTTAATGTTCATTCACTTTCGGGTGGGGAGAATATAAATCTACTATTAAAACAATCAGCAAACTTTAAGCCTAAGATAATATCAGTACTTAAAGAGGATGACGCTTTAAAGTTAAAAAAAAACCCCCTTCTTAGGAAGATAAAAATACTCAATGGAGATATTGGTCTTAAAGAAATTAGTCTATCAAAAGAAGCAGATATTTTAGTTTCTGCAACTTCTGGAGTGAGCTCTTTAATACCAACATTAGAATTCCTAAAGTTAGGCAAAAGAGTCTGTGTAGCAAGTAAGGAAATATTTTTACTGCTTGGTAATAAGATTACTGAGGTGGCAAATAAATATTCTGGGGAAGTCATACCAATCGACAGTGAACATTCTGGGCTTTTCCAGCTGATAAAGAATGAAGATGTCTCAAATATTAAGAGAGTTTTTCTAACTGCTTCCGGTGGACCTTTTTTTGGCAAAAAAAAAGAAGAACTAAGAGATGTAACGCCTAAAGAGGCATTAAATCATCCAACATGGTCAATGGGTAATAAGATTTCAATTGATTCTGCAACTATGATGAACAAAGCCATAGAAATCATAGAAGCCTCAATAATGTTCAATATTCCTCATCAAATAATACACCCAATTATTAACAGAAAAAGTCATATTCACTCCATTGTTGAGTTTATTGATGGCAACATAGTATTTTCTGGTAGCTATAATGATATGAGAATTCCAATTGGTTACGCACTAAATTTTCCAAACAGGTTAAGCTCAACAAAATATAAATTTCATCCTGGGGAGACTATGAATCTAATTAAAATCAATGAGAAGACCTATAAAGCTTTTAATTTAGCCAGGAAAGCCTTAGATATTGGAGGAAGTATGCCTGCTGTTATGAACGCAGCAAACACTGTTGCAGTTGAGGCTTTTTTAAAGAATAGAATTAAGTTTACTGATATATTAAAGATTGTAGATAAAACAATGAAAAAACATAAGCCTATTAGGAAAATTAATTTAAAAAACATTATGAATATAAATGAAATCGCATCGAAAGATGCGTATAATATAATCAACAAGTGATCTTTAATGACAAGTCTGATATCGTTTATTTTAATAATTAGTTTTTTGATTTTTATTCATGAGCTTGGCCATCTACTGGCAGCTAAATGGGCAAACGTTAAGGTTGAAGATTTTTCAATAGGTTTTGGACCTAAACTATTTTCATTCAACATAGGTGAAACACGATATTCACTTTCTTTGTTACCTCTGGGTGGGTATGTAAAAATGCAAGGGGAAGATACATTAGAAAAAAACCATAAAGATGAGCTGGTCACTTTAGACCCGAACAGAAGCTATAAAAATATATCCAATTTTAAGAAGCAAATAATATTATTTGCGGGCCCAGGAATGAATTTAATTCTTCCATTTATACTTTTACCTTTTATATATATGAATGGAGTTGATATACCCAGCTTCTTAAAGGACAAGCCTATTGTTGGATATGTAAAAAAAGATCTTAACAATCAGTTCTTTCTAGTTGGGGACAAAATATTAGAAATAAATGGTACTAAAATAAATAATTGGGAAGGTATTGGAAACCTAAAGAGTAGGAACTTAACTTCTGAACAAATTGTTAAAATAGAAAGGAATGGAAAAATCAAGAATATTATATTTAAGAATTCAAATGAAAATAAAGTATTTATCCTTGATAGCATATATCCTAATCAGTCACCTATTATAGATCAGGTACTCCCTAAGTCAGTAGCTGACGATATCGATCTGAGAAAATTTGATAAAATTTTAGAAATAAATAATTTAAAAATACAAAGTTGGTATCAAATAAGCGAAGCATTAAAAAATACAAATAGTCCAATTTTTACAATTACTATTGAAAGAGATAAAAGTACAATTGTTAAAGAAATTGTTTTCAAGGGAAATGAAAGAATGCTTGGGATCACCCCAAATATTGAATTAATTTCTAAGAATTTCACTTTTATTGATTCCATAAATAAGGGTTTTTACGATTCTCTTAGAATGATTAAGTTAATATTTAATGGAATCATGGGCCTCTTCTCTTCTTTATTCAGTAGCGATTCGAGCCTATCAGACTTAAAAAGCTCCTTAGCGGGTCCAATATCAATTGCTAAATATTCGGGATTGGCAGCTGAAAAAGGCTTTAATTCTATAATTCAATTTGTTGTTGTAATTAGCATTAACCTAGGAGTAATAAATCTATTGCCTATTCCACTTCTTGATGGTGGACATATATTGTTTAATACGATTGAGGTCATAACAAGAAGAAAGATAAATGTTAAAGTTCAAGACTTTATCAATAGAATAGGTTTTGCAATTCTTATAACTTTAATGCTTTTTGCTATATATAACGATATAATTAATTTTTAAAAAAGAGTTTTAATACTTTTAAAGTCTTTATGTATGCAAGTAATAATTGGAGTATCTTTTTCTGTATAAGCTCTTGCTCTTTGAGATCTCATTTCTTCAACTAAATCTAAAAAATCTTCAGGATAATCTGTTTCAAAAGACACCATTTGCTCTTGATCATCTAATCCAAAAGAATAAGAAGTATTAATACTAACCGAGGGGTACTTGTGTCCAGTCCCAATATGCTCTGTCATCATCTCTTGTCTCTTCTTTTTAGTTAATAGGTACCATTCAACTTTCTTAATAAATGGATATACAATAAGGTACTTTCTTTTTTTTGGAGAAATCTTAATTCTTGTTCCCTCTTGTTCAACATTTCTATTTTTACTAACATATTGAGAATGCTTTGTCATAGATAGAAATGAATACTTATTCTCTACAAACGCTCCCAAGCCAGTTCCCATAAGCTCAGAAGTCATGTCTTCAAAATCTTCAAGTCTCTCTGACACTCTCCAGAACATAAAATCTGTTTCTGCCCTCACTCCATATGTTGAATAAAAATTTAAGGTAAACATTTTCTCGTATTTTAGTAAAATTTTTTCAATTTTTTTTAAGTAAGAAGTTTTATTCTTACTAGTTAGGCTATACCAATCAGGCAATAGCTTATAAAAAGAATAGTTGATATATTGTCTTCCGCTTGGTTCTCTCAATTTTATATCACATCACCAGGATTCATAACATAGACACTAACATCCAAGTCTTTAACAAGCTCAATATACTCTTCTGGAGTTCCTACTAAGACAGGAAAAGTTCCATAATGAAAAGGGATAACATGTTTTACCCCTATTAGCTTTGTAGCATAAAAAGCCTCTTTAGGTCCCATTGTAAAATGGTCACCTATAGGCAAAACAGCTACATCTGGTGAATAAATTTCACCGATCAGTTTCATATCGGAGAATATTGCTGTATCACCTGCAAAGTAAATACTAAATCCATTTTTAAAGGTAAGGATAAATCCATTAGCTACTCCACCATACAACATAGCCTCTGATGAATCATCAGCTATTCCGGAAGCATGTACAGCGTTAACCATTGTTACTTTGATTTCATTATCTATAGGTTGAGTTCCCCCAATACCCATAGGCAAAGTATTAGACACACCTTTAGCATTAAGCCATGATGATATCTCAAGACTTGTGATTATCTTGGCATCTTTATTAAGTTCAATGGCAGCAAATAAATCTCCAATATGATCAAAGTGGCCATGAGTTATCAATATGTAATCTATATTTTTAGGTTCTTGTAACTTTTCAGGACATGCGGGATTATTTTTAAGCCAAGGGTCGATTAATATTCTTGTTCCAGCCTTATCATCTAAAATATAGGTAGAATGACCTACAAATTGAATATCTACTTCTTTATTTCTCATCTTCCACCTCGGTGTATTAAAAATATAATTAAATCCATGTTATGATATACGAAAAAAAAAGTGAGTTCAAATTTTAATGATTGACCCAAATTTCATTTTTAACAATAAGGAATTAGTTTTAAAGAAGCTTTCTAATAAAAAATATAAATTAGACTATAATAAATTCCATGATTTATACTTACTTAGAAAAAAATCAATTCAAAACTTAGAAGAATTAAAGGCTAAACTTAATGAATTCAATAAGAAAATAACCCAAGAAAAGAGAAAACCATCTATAGAGGAACTGCAAGAAATTAAAGAATTTTCTACTCAAAGTAAGGATGCAGATAAGCTCAAAAAAGAAGTTGACCAAGAACTTACACAATTTTTACTAGAAATTCCAAATCTTCATGATGATTCAGTTCCAATTGGAAATGATGAGTTGTCTAATAAAGAAGTAAGAAAAGTAGGTGAGGTTAAAAAGAAGGATTTTCATATACTTAATCATATAGAGTTAGGAAAAAACTTAAAACTTTTTGATCTTGAGGCTGCCGCAAAAATTACTGGATCTAGGTTCAATTTATATAAGGGCTTAGGGGCTAAACTTGAAAG
>JGI20158J14315_10003180_pt1 | contig 11000 bp, 8 predicted proteins | sample COG_08_FD_14315 | JGI IMG/M metagenome (IMG submission 14315)
TGTAATATATATAATACAAATTCTAATACGGCAACGATTTCAAAGACCGTCCAACTTTCTTCAACTTTTCCTTTCGCACCTCTCTTTTCTCTTTGCGAATGACTGCGTTCTCGGAAAATTTAACCTCGGTCGCTTTCGCGTCGGCGAGCGATATGCACGTTTTCAAATCCTCGTTCGAGGAGACTTTTCTGAAAGCCGCCGCCGCGCTCGAGCTCGACGAGTCGTCGTCGCTCGTTTTTTTCGTGAAATCAATCACGGACGCGACCGTGCGTCGCCCTAATCCGAATCTGCGTACGCTTTCACGAGCGTGATGCAACGCCAAATCTTCGCCGTCTAATCGTTCGGTGCCTTTCAAATAGGTTGTCAATGCCGGCGTGTATTTTTTGCACGACGCGGTAGTTTCGTCGTCGCGTTCTTCTTCTTCGACGTCGTCGTCGTTCGGGAACACATCGATTCGAGCTACGGTAACCGCAGAGGTGTCGTTTTCCAAAAGAGTGCGTCTGAAGAACCCTCCGACGGATTTCACCGCGGTCGACGTGTGCGCGGCGACTTGTTCGGACGTGAGTATTTGCGGTATCGATTTCGGAGAAGAAGATGGCGCATCTCCAATATCATCCTCAACGTCAACATTACTACGACCACTGGCACTACTGATTTTAGTACTCACCACAGACATCACACCACCGCTCCCATTCTCCACGCATAAAAAACTCAAAACGCCATCGCCTTTCGTTCCGCTAATAACGCACGCGTGCCTGGTCACAATCGCCTTGTTCCCTCGTCCTCGCCAATGCTCGCTCCTCGTCGTTTGCGAATACACGCTCTCGTTCACTCTCAATGGCGTCCCTAACACCTCGCTCAACCCTTTATACTCGCTCGACGCGCTCTTTGCCAACTGTTTCGATATCCCAACCGCGTCCAACGGTCTTCCTTTCGTCAACGCTCTCATCATCGCCGCGCTCGCAATCGCGCTCGCGAGTAACTCCTTCTCCACTTTTCGCGAGACCGAAAACCCTTTCTCGAACCCGCGTTCGCTGAAATCTTTCGTTTCTGCGAGAACGCGCCACAACGCGACGGTGACGCCGATCGTTTTGAGGATTCGAAAAAAATGTTCGTTGTGTTGTCGAATCGCTTTCATTTCTCTCTTTTTTTGTCTGTACACGTGCATTGGATTTTGTACCTGTTTCACCATCTTTTCCATCTCGCGATATCCGCGTTCCCCGAGCGTTGCTTTTAACGCGCGTCGCGCGTTCGTTCGGAAAGCGCGCGTGGCAGAAGCAGCGCGTGCAGCGGCGGTGAATGTATTGTTGTTCTTCAAACCACTCGATGATGATGATGATGATGATGATGATGATGTGGAAAACGGTCGAGAACAAAGCGGGGACGTCGTTGACGAACGTGATGCGCGTTTGAATACAGCATTCGTGTTCGACGACGAAGTAGAACACTCGAACGAGGACAGAAGTCGTCGCGCACTCCTTTCCAGGGAAGCTGCGCGTCGCGAAAAAGCGCGAGTCGTGTGCATTTCGCTCTCGTTTCAGGTGCGTCTGTGTCGGATGAATAATGAAGATATTTCGAAATCTGCTTCTTGGTAGTACATTGACGCGTACATGTTTTGATGGTACAAATCTCTTTATCTATCTATTTCTCTCTCGCAAAGGCGTTTACATGGTTTCTTCTTCTTCTCCTTCCTCATCTTCCATGCCCATCCTCATGCCGATGGCAGCTCTTTCGATTTCAAAGAGGGCAGCATAGTCGACGTCGTCGTTTCCGTCGTCGTCGTCGTTTCCGTCGTCGTCGTCGTCTGAAGACACCGCCTCTTGGCGAGGCACGAGTCGCATCGGGTGCTCCTCGCGGAACGTCTCGTGCATTCTCCAATAGTTCCAATCCCGATCCGTTTCCGACTCGGTCGATTTACACTTTTCCTCTTCCTCTCTCGATTGAATTTTGGACGTTTGAACTTGATTTTTAAGAAACCCGAAAAAGATTCGCGGGAGTTCGTTTTCCTCCTCGTCTTCTTCGCATTCGGATAAACGTTCAAACTTCCAACCTATAAAATTTCTGCAGCAATAACAGGACTCGCTTGACCAACCGTAACGATCAAAGAAGCATCGGAACGGGTTCACTTCCTCTGCACTTCCGGTCCAGCCGACGTCATAAAATGCCGGAGAAATATTAGGACGGGTGAAGCTGTATAAATGGCTGGCGCTCGCGGTGAGAATTTCGCACTCGTGCAAATGTGGATTGAAGAATATTTTCGACGCTCCTGGACCGTAAACTAGGATTGGGTCGATGGTTTCTTCATGAACAGGCGGGTTGATCGCCTTAATCGCTTTACTCGCATTGCCGAAAGGCGAGTGACACTCTCTGCATTGTAAATAAGAAACTTCTTCCTTTGCGTGTTTCAACACTCGACCAGTCGTGCCAATCGGCTCCGCGATACCTTCTTCCGCTTCTGCCGTTTCACCATCACGAAACAAATTTTTACCGGCAGCAAAACACGCTTCCACGGCAGATGTACTCTCTAAAAGAGATTTGCTGATGCGTTGTTCGTATTTAGAGCCGATGATGTCGCGCACGTCTTCTGTGATTTTGAATAGCCCGTTTAGCAAATCGAAACGACAAAACGGCACCGGCGCTGGACTGTTGGCGACACAAATGTAAGGAAACGTTCCGTCGTTCATCGACTTCGCCAACCTATCGTTCCCTCCGCATCTGTTCACCATCGCGGCACACTTCGTTGCCTCTTTCAGCAAGGATTCACAACTGACTTTCGCTGTTTTCAAAATCGCTCTCGACGGATCCAATTTCTTCANGTATCGAGCGCTCTGTTTCGTTTCCGCGTTTCCATCTTGAAACAAATCCACCACCGTTCCTTCCCGAGCAGCGCGAATCTTTTGTCTTTGAACTTCGAAAATGCGATGAAGATTTATTCTGACTGTTCTGGCTTCCTCGTCAGTCATATCGTCGTTTGGAACGTAAAACTGGCCGTAAAGCTCATTGTAAAGAGGTTTCGGAGGCAGTCGAGAGAGCTTTTTCAGCGCACATTTTATGCCGGTCCCGATTAAACACGCGTACGTGCACCTCGACGCATCCAAGCTGAATTGATTTTCGTGAGTTCCGTAACGTCCTTCGTTCACGAACCAAAAGCTGCCCTCTTTGCTAATCAACTCTTTCCGCTCCTTCTCGTCGACGAACACGATTTCGCACACCGTGCCGACGTATTCCTTCTCGCTCGCGTCGTCGTTTTCTTCGCCATCGATTGGAATCGTTTCGCACTGAATCACGCCAACGAACACTCGACGACGACGCTGCTTTTGCTCATCATCATCTGATGTCTTTTTCATAATCCCTTTTTCGAAAAACGACGACGTCGAACTGTTTCGTTCTACGCTCCGCTCGATGTCTCGGCGTCCTTCGCGAAACTTTTCGCACGCCTCTAAAAACGGTAACGTGACTGGCATTCGACTGACGAAACTTCCCGGCACGACGACGACGTCTCGGAAGAATACAATCGGGAAATCGTGCACGTTTGAGAATAAGAGTTCTCCTCTTTTTTCCTCGTTCGTTGTCTTCATCGTTGACTTCTTTTACTTCTTCTTCTTCTTCTTCTTCTTCTTCACCGCATCATCTCCTTCACGTTTTTCTCATCGTCATCGTTTCCCCTAAAACGCAAACGAATTTAAGAGACGCAGAGAGAGAGAGACACACACACAGAGAGAGAGATTCGAGAGAACGAAGAACACCAACAAAACGTGCGACGCCTACGCGTATTCTTCTTCCATCGGTAGTATTCGCGTTTCCTTCTCTCGAAACGCAGCTTTTCTCAGAGCGCGATACGCTAAAAGTGAAAGATAGTTCAGAGATACAAAAAACGGTAAAACGTGAGAAAAAAAAACACGCATGTCAGATGAGAACACAACGCATATTACTTTTGTGTGTGTCGTTGAGAAAGGAGCGCGAGGATATAAACGCGCGCGCAAAAAAAGTGATACGCGACGACGAGAAAACCAAGAAGAGTAAACTTTGCGACAAGACGACGCGCGGGTGGACCCGCGGAAGAGAGGAAGAGGGAAGCGTTTCGCGCTCGTCGAAGTGCTCCTTTAGTACGTACCAGAGTAAATTCAGGCGTTTAGGGGAAGAAAAGTCCTAGAAAAGAACAACACTTCTCTGCACTTCATCACTTCTACTCGCGAGAAGAAGAAGAACAACAACGCGCTCGTTTCAAAATGGCGAGCGGGAAGAAGAAAAAAGCGTCCTCCTCGTCGTCGTCGTCGTCCAAAAGTGCGACTCACAGTGCCGGAGGAAAAGGAGAAAAAAAGAGCAGCACCGCCGAGGTTTCACAACGCGCTGCGTCCGAAACGAACTCCGGGGGTGCAATCCAATTGCCGAGGAAAGAGGGCGACCTCTTCAACGACGCCTTGATCGCGTACGAGCAGCGGAAGTTCAAAGACGCGTTAAATGCGATCGAGAAAATCCTAAAAAAGTTCCCCAATCACGGGGAAACCTTATGCATGAAAGGATTAATCGTTCGCAACTGCGAGTTGAAACCGAACGAGACAGAGGAAGAGAGGAAGAAAAAAGCGCACGAGTTTGTCTCCGTTGGTGTAAAAAACAACATTTTTTCGCACGTCTGTTGGCACGTGTACGGATTACTCCACAAAGCGGATCGAAACTACAAAGAAGCGTCGAAGTGTTACTCGCAAGCGCTGAAGATTGACCCGAACAACTTCTTAGTGGTGAGAGATTTAGCGCAGGCGCATTTGATGTTGCGAGAGATGGACGAGTACGTCGACGCGAGGAGGAAGTTGTTCGAGTTAAAAATGGGGCAACCGGGGTCGAGCGATCGCGCGAATCAAATCGTGATTGGGTTATTTATGAGCGAGAAGTGGGAGGAGTGCTTGGAGATGTTGAACGAGTTCGAGAAGTTCGATACGATGGACCGGACGAGGAGGAACGGGGAACTTTTGGCCAAGAAGAAAGAGATTCCGGAACCGACGTACGAGGATACGTTTCAAGAGAGCGAGATTTTACTTTTCCGGGCGGTCGTTTTAGAGAAGATGGGGAAAGTGGACGAGTGCGTGGAGTTGTTGGAGAAGAACGAGAAGAAGATTGTGGACGACGCGGCGAGACTGACGCAGCTGTGTCGTTTGAAGATTGCGAAAGGCGACGCGACCGCGGCGAGAGAAATGGCCGAGAACGATTTAGTCAATCGCATGCCAGATAACGAAAAGTATCACGAGTTGATGCACGAATCCATGAATACGAAAGTTTCTTTGATGGAGCCTCCGATGGAGAGAAGCGAGGAGGATATTGCAAAGTTGAAGACACTTTACGACGCTTTACAAAAGAAACACGCGAAATCGAGCATGTGCAAACGATACCCGTTACAAATCGTCAACGATTCCAGCGAGTTTGAGAGTTTATTAGCAGAATACATACAAAAGCCATTGCGGAAAGGCGTGCCGAGTTTGTTCGCGGACATTTCGTCGTTATACGGAGGCATTCACGACGAGGAGAAATCCATAGGTAAAGTCTTGAAAGCGGCGGCGGATTCGTTGAAAAAAAGCGGCAAGTTCCCGTCGTCGTCAGATAATAAGGATGATGTTTTGGAGGCGAAACCAAAAGAGACGCACAGATACGCGTTGAACTTACTCGCCATGCATTACGCGAAAATAGGTAAAATCGACGAGGCGTTGAAATGCATCGACGAAGCGATTGAAGCGAAGGATGAAAACGACGGCGATAACGACGGGGAACAAGAGAAAGTGCTGGAGTTTCATTTGAACAAATCGAGGTTTTTAAAGCGAGCGGGAGATTTAGAAGGCGCGTACGAGGAATCCGAAATCGCTCGCAACATGGATTTAGCGGACAGATACATCAACTCCGTCTCCGTAAAGAGAGCTTTTCAGTGCGGTAAATTTAGAGAGGCGGAACGACTGGGCACGTTGTTTACTCGGGACGCCGAAAATTACAAGACGAACTTGTTTGACATGCAATGCAACTGGTACGCGTACGAAGCCGGTCACTCGCACGAAAAGTTTGAAAAGAACACGGGGAGAGCGCTGAAATATTACCGCGAAATTCGAACGCACTGCGAACAAATCATCGAAGACCAAATTGATTTCCACCGGTACTGCGTCAACGTGAAACGAACTTTGAGATCGTTCATGGACACTTTGAAAATGTGTGACGATATCTACGCGTCCGCGTGGTTTAAAAAAGCCGCTCGAAGGGCCATATTAATCTGCGTAGACATGCACGACGATCCGTTGGAAGCGAAAAAAGAGCGCGTGGAAGCGAAACTGTCCAAGCTGGACCAAGAGGAGCGCAAAAAAGAACGACAAAAGACGCGCAAAGAGGAAGAAAAGAAAGAGAAAGAAGTTGAATCGTTTGAAAGACTCTTAGCGGAGGACTTGAAAAGGGCGAGAGAGACGAAAGCAAAGAGGACTGGGAAACCAGTCAGCGGCGAGAATAGCAGCAATACTACTACTACTAATAATAATAAAGATAGCAACAACAACAATAGCGCGATCGAGAAAGAGTATCTCGAGGAGAAGTACGGCGCCAAAGCGTTTGCGCAAGCGAGCAAAGATCCCATGGAGGAAGCGTTGAGTTTTATGAACCCGCTTTTGATGAGTGCAAAGAATGACGAGGACGTGAACGTGCAATCGTTAGTGTTCTTGGTCCATTTCAAACGCCAAAAGTGGGTGTTGGCGACCAAAGCGCTGCGAAAGATGGCAAAGTGCGCGCCGAAGAATCCGTTGACTCACCGATGCGTGGACAGTTTGTCGCGAGCGATCGCGTCGATTGAGAACGAAATCGAGAAACAAGTCGTACAATCCACAATATCTTCGTTGAATGTAGACAAGGTTAATGTTCAGTGCAAAACGCTCGTGGACGCCGCGCACCTCTCCGTTATGAAGAACGACTTCGAGAAGGCGCTTTTAGGCGCCGTGGACCCGCGCAAGACGTCTTGGAAAGAATGCCGAGACGCGTTGGAGGTTTTCGAACGCTCTGGGAACGCAACGTTTTACGAACAGTTCCACAAAGCGTGCACGAGCGCGTTTCCGAGCAAAAGTAATAAAAGCAAGGAACATCCTTCCGTCGTAATCTCTGCTGCTGCGTTTGCGAGAGTCGGCGTGGAGGATTCCGTGCGTTCCGCTCCGTTTCTTTAAACAATTTACGATTTATAATAATACAATAATGGCGCTAAAACAACATACTTCGAAGACGAGGTCACTACTTCAAAGCTTCCAACCGTTTCTCAATCTCGTCCTTCTCCTTTGCTTTCTCTCCTTTCGCCGTCGTCGTCGTCGGCGCTTCCGGCAAGTCGCTCTCAAACTCCAACCCGTGTTCGTCCGCGATGGCGCGCATCAAATTCGCCACATCCTCCGGCGGCGTCACGTTCGCCACCGACTCCCCCATCGCCTCGCCCACTAATTGCGTTTGCACGTCTAAGCTTTCAAACTGCTTCTCAAACTTCTCCATAGTCATCGCCGCTTTCTCGATGTCGTTCACTTTTAACGACAGGTCCAGTTCTTTCACCACTTTTTGCATCGCTTCGTTCACTGAATTCATCTTCGCTTGCGTCTCCAACCGAGACACGACCGCGTCCAAACGGCTCGCCAGTTGGAGTAAGTTTAACTGTTCGTGTTTTTTTCGAATCGCGTCCGTGGCGTAGATTTTGGCGCCTTCCGTGTTGCCATTTTTCATGGCGAGTTTACACTTTGACTTTAAATTCGATTCGTCTTTGAGACATTTTTGGGCGGATCGATTGAGCGATTTGGCCGTGAATTTCAAGTTGAATATTTGGTCCAACAAGCGAGTCTCGGCGCGCTTTTTCGGGTTTACGAGGTCGAAGAGGCCCATTGTTAAAATTAGTGTTGTTCTATTATTATTGTTGTTGAATTATACTCTTCTTCGTTTGTGCGTGCGTGTGGTTCTCGTGTATATAAAAGTGGAGATTTCTTTGTTGTGGGTGCCTTTAATAACTGCTCTCAAACGGAAGCGTTTACTCCTATGCGTTTCGCGCGAAAGCTAAACGTGTTCTAGCACGACTATGATATTATTCATTTAAACGCTATCGCTAGGGTGGAAAACGTCGTCGTACTTTGCCCCGGTGATTCTTTCACTTTCCTTCCACAACTTAGCCCAGTTTTCCTGGTCCAAGCTGAACGCGTTGGACGAACGAAAGGCGTGTTCTCCCGGTTTCCCTTCGTTGGAAAGTTCCGAGGAATATTTCCCGCCCTCGTCGTTTTCCAACGCTTCGCTCGTGGCGACGAAGATTTGTCCTCGCGCGCCTTCCGGCGGGTTGATTAATCGACCGGCTTCGCGTAAGTTGACGTACCAATCGATGGGTAAATTTCGTTGGAGCTCGGTATCCACCACTCCCGGGTGAACGCAATACGCTTGAATCTTCGAGCCTATTTTTCGCAGTTTTCTTTGTAACTCGTACGTGAACAAAACGTTCGCCATCTTCGTCCTCCCGTACGTGATCCACCCCCAACCGGGATACCCGAACACGCCTTCCGAGTTCAAGTTGAAAAAATCGACGAACCCCCACTCGTGCGCGATAGACGCCACGTTCACCACTCTCGGCTTTCTCTCCGGATATCGCTTCTCCGTTTCCAGCATCAGCGGTAACAGCTCTCTCGTCAACGCGAAGTGACTCAAATGGTTTGTCTGCATTTGCAATTCATTCGCGTCCTCCGTGAGCGTCTTTTCCGGAAGCGCCATCACCCCGGCGTTGTTCATCAACACGTCTAATCGATCGTATTTCGATTTAAACTTCTCCGCGAATGCGCGCGTCGATTTGAACGAGGATAAATCGCATTCCATCACATCCACGGAAGGGTTTGTTTCGCCTTCTTTTCCTTCTTCATCGTCTAAAAATAATCCGACCTCTCGCATCGCCTTCCGTCCTCTTTCTAAGGACCGACAGGCGATGACGACGGAATACATAAACTCTTTTTCTTTTCCTCCGTTTTCGTCGTCCGCATGCATCGACGACAAACGCGCAATTTCTCGAGCGCTGATGCATCCTAAGCCGGTGTTCCCTCCGGTGATGACGACGACTCTTTTCGCATTCTTATTCTCGTTCGCATTCGTAGCACTCCTTGAAGTCTCCGCATCGCGGATGGATGACGACGACATCATCGGACGAACGAATCGTTCGCGTCGTCTTTTTTGCCGGACATTTTCAAAAGCGCTCGAACGTTCGCTCGAAAACGAGACAGATGGTACGTTTTGGGAAAGATACGAGGCGCGCGGCATCCTCGTTTCTCTTTTTAACGCGTAATAACGTATATCTCGTGCTCGATAAAGCGGGTAATTTATGAACACATCGGAGTGCTCAAATCGTCATTTTACGCGTATATTCTTCCGCGACAACACTTCACTTTGTGCACTCACAAAACACACGCATCGAACGAAACGCAATTCCACGAGATTAACGAAAAAGTGAAACGCTCCGAGCGATGACTTTACTCGCGTGTAAAACGTATTTTCGCGTCTTCGCCGCGCATCAAAAGAAGCTTTGTCTCGTGTAGAGGCGAGAGCGTTTCCTCATTCACGCGTACACGTGTGCGAGATGATGAATGCGACGAGAACGTCTTCTCGCAGACGACGAGGATGATTCGAGGCGAATGAACGTGACTCCCGAGTGGTCGTCGATCGTCCCGACGTCGGTCTCGCAAACGCTCGCGTTGCGAGAGCGCGTCTCTCACGCGTCGTCATCGTCCGCAGGAGCGCAACAGTCCGTGGTGAATAAAATCCGATTCAATCACACCGGAGAGTACGCGGTGACGTGCAAAAACCGAGCGGTATTCCTGGTCAACCCGAAAACAGATGTGTGCTTAAAGACGTACGAAGGCGCGCACGCGAGGGAAGTGCGAGACTGCGTAAGTTCTCGAGATAATTCGAAACTCGCGAGTGTTGGGGGCGATAAAGGCGTGTTCGTCTGGGACGTGAAAACAGGGCAAACGGTTCGCAGGTTTATCGGACACGACGCGTTCGGAGTGAACTGCGTGAAATTCTTACTCGGTCATTCAAACGAGGAGAGCGTGATTGCGTCGTGCGGGTTCGATCGGTGCGTGAAGTTTTGGGATTTACGGTCGAACAGGCAACACGAGGCGATGGAGACGGTTGGATCCCAGTTTAGCGACGCCGCGATGGATTTGACTCTGAGCGGAGGGAGAGGAGGAGGCAAAACGAACGAAGTGACCGCGTGTTCGATCGACGGAACCGTGAGAACGTTTGATATTCGCAAAGGTGAGTTACGCGTGGACACTTTGTTCGGGCAACAACCGGTCACTGCGGTTGAAAACAGCGCGGACGATAGGTTGGTACTCGCCACGCTGCCGAAAACAGTCGCGCTCATGGACAAAACCACGGGTGAAGTGTTACAAACCTTCTCTGGTTTCAACAACGACCAAAACGTCGTTTTACGCGCGACGTTTACCCCGGACGATCGATACGTCGTCCTCGGCGACGCCGTCGGCGACATTTGCATATGGGACGTGCTCTCGAACGAGACTTTGAATTCCCAACCGCAGCGAATACCAAACGCGCACGCGAAATCCATATCCAACGTCTGTTTTCACCCGTCCGAAGCGTCTTTCGGCGGAAAAGGCGGAGGTGGTCGTAAAAAACATCTCATGCTTTCCTGCGCCGCCGACGGTTTCGCCAAGTTCTGGTCTTAAAAAAAAGCCTTTGTCGTCGTCGTCGTCCTCGGTCGTCGTTCCGCCAAAAGCGTCGTTTGAATAAGAATACAAATTAGAGATGGATTTAGATTTAATAAAAGATCGCAGATACTAACAGAATGGAAGTTTTCCATTCTTAAAACGCGTCGTCGTTAAAGTTGTTGTTGTACTCGTCGTTGTTGTTCTTCTTCTTCCGCGCGCTCTAAAACATCCGCGAAACTCCTGTTTTTCCTCACATTTTTGGTTGCTTACTGCACCAAATTATCTTCACTCACCTCTCCCATCGCACTCCTTCTC
>JGI20158J14315_10003183_pt1 | contig 10987 bp, 9 predicted proteins | sample COG_08_FD_14315 | JGI IMG/M metagenome (IMG submission 14315)
TTACTTAAAATATTTTTAAATGCTTTGAAGTCTTTTTCTGTATACAGTTTAGAAGAGCGATCTTTTGGTGATTGAGAAGCTATTTTTTGAAAAGCCTCAACATCTTTTTCAGTATACTTTTGAACAATCTTTTTTTGAGTTTTAGAGTCATCTTCAATTTTTTCGATAGGTTCAACTTTTTCTATAAATAATGATAAATTATTTTCAATAAATTTTGTATTATATAATGAATTTTCAAAAGATTTATTTTTTAAAACTGAAATCAAAAAAGATTTGTTTGTATTTATTCCTTTAATTTCAAATTCATTTAAATATGAGATCATATTACTGATACACTCTGTTCTACTCACACCTTTTGAAATAATTTTTGCAATCATAGGATCATAATAGAAAGAAATTTCATCTCCTTCATCAACACCAATATCCAGTCTGATATTTGGAAATTTATTATGTGGAATATCTAATTTAGTTATTTTTCCAGGTGAAGGAAGAAAGTTTTTTGATGGGTCTTCAGCATATAACCTACATTCGATTGCATGACCTGATTTATTAATACCATTTTGGTCTATTAGATTACTATCTAAGTTTAAAGCAAAATTAATTTGCATTGCAACTAAATCAACATTAGTAACAGTTTCCGTTACTGGATGCTCTACCTGAATTCTTGTATTCATTTCTAAGAAATAAAACTTTTTATTATCTATATCGTATATATATTCTATTGTTCCTGCTCCTTCATATTTTTGATTAGTTACAAAATTTACTGCACTTTCAGCCATCTCATCAATAATAGATTTTTCAATTTGTGGTGCAGGACTTTCTTCTATAATTTTTTGAAAACGTCTTTGTATTGAGCAGTCTCTTTCATAAAAGTGTAAAGCTTTTTTTTCACCAAAGCCAAATACTTGGATTTCAATATGTCTTGCATTAGATATAAATTTTTCTAAAAAAATATCACTGTTACCAAAAGCTTTTTTTGCTAAGTTTTTAGTTTTTTCAATTGATTGAATTAGTTGCTCATAGTTGTTTGCAATTTGCATTCCAATTCCACCACCTCCAGCACTTGCTTTTATTAAAATTGGATAACCTATTTCATTACATTTCTTTTCAAGATCTACATCGTCTAATTCACTATTGTTTAGACCTGGACAAATTGGAAGATTGTTTTTTATAGCTAGTTCTCTTGCTATATCTTTATTACCCATTGATATAATGGTGTTAGGTTTTGGGCCTATCCAAGTTATCCCAGAGTCTATTACATCTTGTGCAAATTCAGCATTTTCAGCCATAAAACCATAACCTGGATGAATAGCATCTGCATTTAATTTTTTTGCAACCTCAATTATTTTTTTTGGTAAAAGATAGCTTTCCTGGGCTTTTGAACCACCAATGTGAATTGATTCATCAGCATCTCTAACATGCTTACTATTTTTGTCTATATCAGAATATACAGCAATTGATTGTAAGTTTAGTTTTTTACAACTTTTTATAATTCTACAAGCTATCTCACCCCTGTTAGCTATCAGAATTTTCTTCATTTATTAAGAGCTAATTTTATGCTTTTAATAATTTCAACTGCGTTAGGAGTATCTGAGTGTACACAAATAGTATCACAACCAACATCTATATCTTTGCCTATAGTATTTGTAACTCTTTTTTCTGATAAAGCGCGTAAGACACGATCAGTTGCAATTTTACTGTCATAAGAAGCATTTTTACCTTTCGCTATTACTAATTTTCCGTTCTCATCATAATCTAGATCAGCATAAAATTCTGCAATAAAATTTAAACCTCTTTCATCTTTATAAATTTTTTCATGACATGTATTGGCCATTCCAAAAATACTTACATCAAAAGTTTCAACAGCATCTGCAATGGCATGTGCCATGTTTTCATCTTTTGCAGCCATAACATATAATGATCCATGAGGTTTAATATGATTTAGAGGCATATCTTGTTCATCTAAAAATGATTTTAAAGCACCAACCTGATACATGATCATACTTTTTATATCTTGTCTTGGCATTTTCATTTCTCGCCTCCCAAATCCTTGTAAGTCAGGAAAAGAAGGGTGGGCACCAACTTTTACACCATACTTTTTTGCAAGTGCCACAGTCTTTCTCATATGATTTGGGTCTGAAGCATGAAATCCACAAGCAACATTTGCAATATCTATCAAGGGCATTATTTCTTCGTCATTACCAGCTCTATAAATTCCAAAGCTTTCACCCATGTCACAATTTAATTTTGTCATAAAAATTTTACCCTTCGTTTTATATTTGACTTCTTATATGAGGCGACCTAGCGTAAAGAGCTACCATTGGGATAATTAATAATCCAAGGATAAATTGTTGTGCTTCCCAACTTAAACCCCACCCAATTAGAACGGTTGTAATTATTTGTAAAATAAGCACTCCAATAACACTTAATCCATATCCTCCAGAACCACCTAATAATGAGGTACCTCCAATAACTACAGCAGCTATTGTAGTAAATAAATAAATATCTCCAGCTCCAACATACCCTCCACCACTCCAACCAAGAAGTAGTATGCCTGTTAAAGCAGAAAAGAATCCACTAATTACATAGGCTCCAATCCAGTATCCTTTTTCAGAAATTGATAGTCTTGAAGAAGATAATCTACTTCCTCCTAAAGCATATAAATGTCGACCCCATTTTGTTAATCTTAGCGCAACAATTACAAGAATACTTACAACTATCCAAATTATAATTACAGGAGGTATTGGAAGACCAACAGTTTTACCACCCATAGATGCTAAATTTTGCATCCAATCTGGAACTACACCAAATACAGTTCCAGCTGAAAAAGTTCCCATAGAAACTAATATTTGAACCCCGCCTTTAACAAAAAATCCAACACCCAAAGTTAAAATTAATGCTTGTCCTTGAAGCCTAAAACTTAAAACACCGTTAACAAATCCTATTAAAGCTCCTAATAATAATATTACTATGCAGGCCAACCAAGGTGAAACTCCTTTAGAAATCAATGACATTAATGCAACATTCATTGAACCAATAACAAAAGGGATGGATAAATCTAGACCTCCTAAAAGTGCAACAAAAGTTTGTCCAATAGTCGCTAAACCAAGAAATGCAGCAAAGACCAACATTGATTTCATGTTCATGGTAGTCAAGAATCCAGGAATAGTTAAGGATCCAATAATAAATAATCCAATCAAAACTCCTATACCAACAAAAACACTCTTACCTCCTTTTATATATCTGCTTATGACACCCATAAAAATTACGAATAGCAGAAAGATTAAAAAGGAAACTAATGTTCTTCCAGAAAAGAAATTTTCTGAAATAAAAGACACAAATATAAAAATGAGAATTATACCAAGAAAAGCTATTGTTTTCCATCTATGTTCTCTGATATTTTTAAAGAAGAAATTTTCTTCATTTTCTTCATCTTGTATAATTTCTTCTTTAGGAAACTTAGTAAATATATTTTTTTTTAAATCTTCATTTATCCATCTAACAGAAAAATGATACCATCCCCATAATATTAATCCAGTTACTGCAATAGAGTAGGTGGCAATATTCATCCAATCAGCACCATCGTACCAACCAAGTACAGCAGTTCCTATACCACAAAGGATTGCAAAAATTAATCCTAATCCTTTAAAGAATAGAAAAGAAGATCTTTTCATTTTACTTCACCTCTTCCCATTGACTTAGTTGTTGGTCACGAGCATTTTTTTCTTTATAGATAGACATGAATTGCCAAACTAAAGGAGTAATAGGTATACCAATTGCTAGTACTGCTAAAATTTTATAAAAAGAATATCCTACAGAATAAAAAATTGAAGACCAAAGAGCTACAGCAAGTATAACTATATAAATATATGGAGCAAATCTTTTGTAATTTGCCTTTTCTCCCATATTTAAAAATAAAAAATATTGAATTAAAAATACACCTAAAATACTAAAGGCTACTTGAGAGTATCCTGAAGTTGCAGTCTCATAGAAAAATCTTTTAGTACCCTCATATTTAACTAGTGAGAGATCTCCAATATTTAATTCATTTATAATTTGAGATTGATAAAGAGATGGGTCGTCACTAATAAAAGTATTTCCACCTATAAAATAAGTGGAAATTATAGCAAGAATACCAAATCCAAATATATAAACATTGGTTAAATTTTTTATTCTGGAGTGAACAAATGGAGCAGTTATAACAAATAGTAGTAAAACCACTAGAATTACACCATAACCTTGTATTCCAAAATAGCTGTTTTCTGTATTTTCAATTAAATTATTATATGAAATACCTTTTAGAATAATTAAAGACAACGCGGCTAAAAAAAACAGCATTGCTGTCGATTTAGTTCGAGGACTAAATTGAGGTAACATAGCTACCACAATTAGAGAAGCTAGCAACACAACTCCTGCAAAATAAATTATACTATATGCTGTTCCAGAAATAAGAGCACCCTCTGAAATATTAGGTAAATAATTTATTTTTTCTAAACTAAAATATTGAGGAGCAGAAGTCTCAATACTGCTTACCTGATTAGATTTTAACGTTATTTTTTCTGTATCTTTTAATAGATTATTTTCCTTATTATCTGGATCAAAAATTAAACCTGCAGCCATTATTACGACAATAACTACAAAAGAAATAGTAGATGGGCTTCTATGAGCTGATAATAGATAAAATAAAAGAGCTACAAATGCTATTCCTATAATTATATAAAAAACAATCGTTCCTGGTGTTTCATTAAACTGAACTACACCATGCCCTGCAAGAGAACCACCTTTAGCAGTACCTTGGCCAGTTGTAGCATTTCCACTGTCCTCAACAATAATATTTCCTGTTGCATCTACTTTTCTTTCTATTGATCCTCTTGTTTCAGTTTCAGATTTTACATTATTCTCAACAACTTTTTCAACAACAATTGGCTGATCATAAACTTGATGTATCATGACAAACAATCCAGCAAATGCCATTAAAATGAAAAAAACCATTACCGATAAACCTTTTGTTACTCTTGTAACATAAGGAAGGAAGTATAAGGCTGACCAATAGAGCTATAACTAAAACTGCACCATAAGATAAGTCAGAAACAAAGCTTTGAAGTCTTTCAAATCTAAAAGTAACTAAGATATAATTTATAAGATATAAATTTAAAGCACCTAGAATTGCACCAAACGCACCACCACGACCGCCAACTAAACTAGCACCCCCTAAAACTAATGCCGTGATACCTAACAACGTGTATTTAGTTCCTTGTAAAGGATCTCCGGATCCTACAAGAGCAGTAAAACATATTGCAGAAAGCGCTGCAAAAATTCCTGCTATCATGTGAGCTACAATTCTCACTAAATTAATTTTTACACCACTTGTAAAAGCTGCACGTTCATCTGAACCCATTAATTTTAAATGACCCCAAAATGCAGTGTGAGTAATTATGTAAAATAATATTGTTGCTAAAATCATCAAAAGGAATATTGGGTTTAAAATAGTAAAACCCTCCCCCCAAGGAAGAAGCCAATCAGGAGCTATCCCTCCAGGTCTTGGTAAGATTACTATGTTAATTCCCGCAAATGCTAAATATCCAGCTAATGAAACAATAATAGGAGACACTCTTACAAAACACACTATTAGAGCATAAAAAAGTTGCCATAATAAACCCATGGCAATTGCATATACAAACCATCCGATAGGCGTTTGCAAATATCCTGCTGCATATAACTGAATACTACTTACATTTATAAACCCCATGAAAGGACCAATAGATAAATCAACTCCTCCTCTTCCCGCCATTGCTATAAATGTCAAAGCATATGTAGTTAATATTAATGGAGCAGTAAGCATTATTGCACTCCCTATGCCTGATTGAGAAATAAGTATCGGACTTCTTATTAGGGCAAAAATTAATAAAGCAAAAAAAATAAAGATAGGAACCATTAGATACTTATTTGACGAAGTATCAGTACTCGATCTATAGGTTTTTTTTAATTTTTCTATTACTTCCATTTTTTTTTAATCAAAATAAACAATTTTTATTTTCTCTATTTGTAATTTGTTTTTAAGTTTTTTTTTATCATCATTTAATTTACTATAATCAATAATCTTAACGTTTGAGTTTTTGTTGCTAATTATTTTTTTCGCTGAATTTTTTATTGGAATTATTTTGTTAAATTCCCCATAGTCATTTGATGAATAGTTAAACTCAGTATCTATATTTTTGTCTAGCTTTTGTTCAGCTTTATCTTCGTAGTCCAAAAAGTTGTTAAATTGATCAAATTTTTGAAAATCTGATGAATTATAATATTTTACCTCTTTTTTAGTATCTATTTTTTTTGATAAAGATAAATTTTCATCAGTTTTTATAATATTGTTAAAATAATTTTTATCAGAATTGGCATACCTAATATTACAATCATTAGATTGAGTAATACTTTTAACATTAGAATTAAATTTTCTGAAATTTTTTAATTTCTCAAAATTAATTTCATCTTCAACGTTATAGTAATTATTATTATTTTCTATTTTCATTAAAATGTTTTAATCTTTATCTTAGGTTTATCTTTATCAATATTTTCTTTATCAAAATTTACCACTTTTATATTTTTTGTTAACTTTATTTCATTATTATTTATTGATTTATTTTGAATAGGTGATGAGGGTAGATTTGGTTTGTTTGAAATAGTTGTTTCACCCACTCCTGCTGTTTGACCGAACATCCCTTCAAGCAAAGTATCTGCATTAATTCTGTCATTCTCAAAAATATCAAATACTGTTCCATTTCTAAAAACTATTACTTTTGGACATAGTCCAATGAATTCCTCCAGCTCACTAGATAAGAAAACAACTGTATTACCTTCTTCAACATATTTTCTTAAATGAATATATAGATCTCTTTTAGTGCTTATATCTATACCTCTTGCAGGATCATTTAAAATAAGGACCTTAGGGTGTTGCGCAAAGGATCTTGCAATCATAACTTTTTGTTGGTTTCCTCCACTTAAAGAACCAATTAGGTTGTCTCTTGGACCAGTTTTGATATTTAATCTTTCTACTTCCCAGTCAAAAATTCCATTTAACTCCATCCAATTAACAAATCCTAAAAAACCTGCTTTGCTAGTTTTTTTATAAAGAGGCACAACTAAATTTTCATAAATACTTAAGTTAGGAAGTATTCCTTCTTTTTTACGATCACCTGAAACAAAAGATATTCCATTTTCTTTTGCTCCATCTAATGAATTGTATTTTAGAAATTTTTCATTGGTATCTAAAATTTCTAAAGTGCCACCATGAGACTCTTGTACACCTGCTAAGATTTTAACAAAGTCATCTTGTCCATTTCCATCTAAACCTGTTACACCTACTATTTCTCCTTTTTTAACCTCAAAATTTACGGGTTTACTATCTGGCCAAACAACTAAATTTTCAGCTCTCATTACAACTTTATCAGTTTTAGTTTGCATCGCCACAGATATAGATTTTTCCCCTGTTTCTTCTCTTCCTGTCATTAAACCGATTAAATTTTTTTCATTAAGATCTTTTTTTTCTAATACACCAACATCTTTACCGTCTCTCATGACGGTTGCTTTATCACTAATTCTAACTAGCTCAGCAATTCTGTGGGTAACAATAAATATTGCAACACCTCTGTCGCGCAATTCTCTCATCTTTTTAAATAATCTCTCTGTTGAATCAAAATCAAGAGCTGCAGACGACTCATCTAGAATTAACAATTTTGTATTCTCTCTCAAAAATGCTCTTGCAATAGTTATCCATGCTTTTATTGGTAGCGATAAGTTAAATGCTTGTGTGTATGGATCAACATATTCACCAACAAGATCTTCCATAATTTCTTGAGCTTTTAATACTTTTTCTCGTTGTGTTAAATTTTTGTACCAAAAATCATCTGAGCCAACAAATAAATTGTCTACAACTGAAGACTCTTCTGCAATCATTACTTCTTGAAATACAGTTGCTATTCCCATATTTCTAGCCATTACAGGAGAGGTAGGGGTTTGCCCTAGTATTGAAACCTTACCTTTATCTACTGGCAATACTCCAGACATAGTTTTTGCTAATGTGCTTTTACCACAACCATTCCCACCTACAATTGCATGAATTTCTCCAAAATTGGCATTAAAATTCACTCCGTTCAAAGCTTTAGTTACTCCAAAATATTTGTGAACATCTTGGACATAAATATCACCTTGGACAGTTTTAGACTTGTCAGACAACACCTCTTTAGAGGTGTTGTCTTCTATTTTTTTTTCTGCACTCATTACTTAATTAAAAGTACTAGTGAGATTTTGGATCGTATTTAGTTGGATCGCTTGGATTCTCAAAGAATGCTTCTACGTATTCTTTAGGAGCCCATTTATCCATTCCTGGATTATCCCAACCAGTTGAATTTCGATCACAATCTTCATTTAAGATTTCTTTGATTTCATCGAAATTTTTTGTAGCGGGACCAACTAATATAGATTGAATCATCGGACTTTGACCTTGCAAAGTTCTAATCATTACATCCATACCTAGTTCTACTTCATCACCTGGAGGCCATGCATATATCGCTTCATCAATATATCCTGGGTTTTGTCTCCAATAACATAGAGCACCTAGCTCTCCACCCAAAGCTATTGGTGGAATTGGATCAAGTCCAGACTGAAGTAATGCTTGTAACGTACCAGTTTCTCCAGAAGATTGAACCGCAACACCATCAACTTTTTTTGTATTAGTTGATAACCACTGCGACAGTTCTTTTTGAGCAACTTGAGAAGTCCAGTTATGAGCCAATTGTCCTACAACATTTACATCCGGGTATTCTGACAATGCAGCTAACACCCCTTTGTTTTGTTGGTCGGAAGCTGAATAACCAGGTATACCTTCGATAACTATTACATTACCTTTTTCACCAATAAGTTCTGCCATCCATGCACCAACATAATAACCAACTAATCTGTAGTTAACAGATGTGTTGATTGAATATGGAGATGTTGTGAAGCCAGTAAATGAAAGTGTAGGTATACCCTTTTCCCAACCATATTTAATAGTTGTGTTAAGAGCAGTTATATTTGAGCAACATATAATGATTGCGTCAACTTTTCCTCCATCTATCATTTGTCTCATTTGCTGTATTTGTAATGAATCATCCAAATTTGATTGAGTAATTACAATTTCATCAACCATTCCTAGAGCTTTCCACTTAGGATAAACAACTTCCATAAGTCGTTCCATTGCACCTTTTCTCCAAGTGTTTCCAGCATATGTACTTGCATAGCCGATTGTCCACGGTGGTTTTCTAGGACTTTTCCATCCCTTCATTACCGCAGGACCTAAAGGCTGATCTTTATCCATAAAGTCCATGTTATAAACATAATCTCTCATTTCTTGAGGAACTTTTTTTAGACACTCAGTACATAATTCTCCTGTATTGGCAGTGCTAAAGATTCCAAGAATCCAAGAAAACATAACAACATAGATGATTTTAGTTATTTTCATTTACCCCTCCTATTATTATTGTTTGATACATACTGTCATGTAAGAAAATTTTTTTCTATGGTTTATATATTTCTATTTTATATATATACTTTTTATTAGTTAAATTTTCGTTTGTTTTAGATGAAAAAAATGTTCTAAAAAGAACATTGTAAATGTTAAAAATAGTTTCTATTTGAAGTTGAATAGTAATTATTTTTAGACATCAGATAATTTGGATATGAAAAAATTAATTTTTATTTTTATTTTTATTTTATTAATTCCGTCGCGAGTTTTTGCAGATTATATTTTGGAACCAGCTAACTGTACTTTAAAAAAGCAAAATAATTGTGGAGCCTACCTTTATAATAACAAAACAGGAGCAACATATTTTTGTAATTTAGAAAAGTGTAACGAAATTATGCCAGCTTTAGAAGAGTTTGGTACTGAAGAAACCAAAGGTTCTAAAGAATCTAAAAAATCAAAAATTCCAAAATTTAAGAAAAAAGAGAAAAAGAAATCTAAAATCCCAAAATTTAAGAAAAAATCTGAATAATTTAGTTTAGTCTTTTGATTTTAATTTTTTAGTTTCCGCGATAGTTATTTCTATCGCTGATCTAATTTCATTGCAAAAATTAAGATCATCCCCAATAAAAGTTCCTTTTATAAAACTTTGGTTAGCTACCCCATTTTCTTTCATAAAATCCATATAGCCAGATACTTGTGAACTCACATTGTTTTGATATTCTTTTTCTACATCTTGATAATTTAATTTTTTTATTTTTGCTAATGTTAGAATACCAAATGGATACAAGTAATTAGCTGTTGCAAAAAAACTTTTTGATAATTCGGGGTGATCTTCTCGAGTTATTTCTGTTATCGCAGAGTTTAATGAAACACAGCTTTTAATAATCTTGTAAGTTAAATTATCATCTTCTAGAAGTTCCTGTATATTATAAAAGCCTAATCGCTCAACTTTTTCAGCTGATAGGGATGTTGTAAAAAACAAAAGAAAAATTAAAATTTTTTTCATTATAATTAATTAGTTTTACCTAGTGTATTTAATAATATTACACCAATTATTATAAAAGATATTCCAATAATAGCATAACTATTTGGTATTTGATTATATTTAAATATTCCAAAAATTGTCACTACCGTAATAGTAAGACCTCCATAAGTAGCATAAGCGAAACCGACTGGTATGATATTCATTGATTTTGATAAGCAAAAAATACAAGAGANAATTGTTATAATACAAAAAATAGTGGGAACAATATTGGTAAAGCTATTTGTTGCTTTTAAAAAACTATTAGATGAGATTCCAAGTATTATTGCAATAATTAAATATATGTATCCATTAATAAGATTCATTTAAATATTAGTAATCTTTATTTTTAAAAAAATCTTTCAAAAAATTTGGTAAACCATCAGGGTTTGTCCATAAACCACTTTTTCCACCTTCTTTAATTAATAGTTTGATGTTATCAATTTTAAGATGTGGATTAACTATTTTAC
>JGI20158J14315_10003193_pt1 | contig 10977 bp, 11 predicted proteins | sample COG_08_FD_14315 | JGI IMG/M metagenome (IMG submission 14315)
GCCATTTTTAAATTCAAATTAAAAAATGCTTGTTATAATATATTAGATATATTTTCAAAGAACTTTTATGGATTATTTTTAGCTTATTTAGTTTTTTCATTGCGAAAATAATCTAAGCATAAGGTTTTTTAAATTTTAATTTATTATGATAATATTCACTTAATGCAGTATTTTTTTTGAAACTATGTGTTTTATATGGAGTTTTACGAATACATAATGCTACTTCAATCCAGCGTAATAAAAATCCTATAAATTTACCAACATATTTCCATGCTGATTCTAGTATATATATCATATATTAAATATATAATATAATTTTTACAAAAATTATATAGTTATAATAATAAAACTATATAATTCGTATATGTTAATACATAATAAAAATTTTAAAAAAATAAAAAAATTTAAAAATTTAAATAATATTTTATTAATTTAATTGTTTTAGTTTTTAAGTTAATTTTTCTTTTATTCTTATGATATTTTGATGTATATTTTTTAAATTTTTTATTATTATTATTTTTATTATAATGCATTTTACTAAATATTTTTTTTTTCTTTTTAATTATTAATTTTTTATCTTTTTTCTTAATATTTTTTCTTCCACCATAATCCATTTTTTTATCAAAAACCATTTTCCCATCAAATTTTTTTAAATCATCGTTTGGTTTCGTATATTGTTTTTGTTTTTGATTTTTTTCAGGATTTTCATCAATAAAAGGAGCTTTATCAATAGGTGGAACTTCATCAATATTTTTATTATTTTTTAATAGATTTTTAAAAGTATTTTCACTATAATATTCTTGTAATAAATCTTTAAATAAATTATCTAAATTATTTGCACTGTTATTACAATTAAAAAATGATTCAAATTTTTTGTTAAAAGTAATTTTTTCATCTATTTTATTTTTAACATAACAATATACATCTAAATAAAAATTTAAAGTTGTACCCACATCACTAAATGCTAATCGGTTATCAATATTTTTATAAGCAACATATAAAACAGTGGATTTTGGATCTTTTTCATATTTTTTTTTTCGTTGTTCTGTTATATTTTTATTTATTTTTGCTTCTGTAATTTGATAAAATTTTTTATTTAAAAATAATATATTATTTTTTTTAAAAAATAGTTCATTTATATAGTTTTTTCTTATATATTTTTCTATGGTTTCATCATGTTCTATAACTTCTTTTTTACTAGAATCAATAAATTTACCGTTATTTATATGTTGAAATAGTTTATTATTTATAAAAATTTCATTAACATTACTCGGTTTAATTTTTTTAAACAATACATCATTTTTTATAAGAAATGGAAACTGACTTATTATTTTTTTAACATCTAATCTATGATTATATATGATATATTCACTTAAATCATTTTTTTGAGAATAAATAGATGAACTATAGGGTATATATTTTTCAACATAAGTATCTTCATCTTCATCTTCTTCTTTTTTCGATTCACTTGTTTGTTTTTTATCTTCTTTTTTCTCATTAGATATTAGTTTTTCATCATTATTTATAATATTAATATTAAATCTTAGTAGACTTGTTTCTGGTATCTCTTCAAATGTTACACTATAAATAAAAACTATACCCCGAAATGATGGATATAATTTTGGTTGTGGCATTAGTTCAATGTTTAATATTTTTTTGTATGGAGAACCTTGTAATTTTGTATTAAAAATTATTGTATCTTTTATTAAATAAAGTTCGGTTAATATTTTAAAAATATTATAATATGTAATAATTTGCTTAAATAGTTTAAGACGTTGTGTTACATGATTTATTAAATCTTTTTTATTTTTTTTTAATTTATTATAAATATCTTTATCAATATATTGTGCATATTCATAAATTATTGATTCTAATTTTTCTTTATTATTGTAGTTTTTAGGTTTTTTTGCATTATACTCGTCTGTGTCGCCTCTATTTGGGGTTGAATATGAATATAATTCGTTATTAAATGTGCTAACCTTATCATAATCTTCATCTAATATATCAAATAATTTTCTAATTTGTTTACCATCTTTAATATTTCTATCAAATAATTTCATAAAGTTTTTGTTTTTAAAATCTTCAAAAATATTTTCTTGTTTTTGGTTTAGTTTATCTTGTGATTTTTTTAATTCCATAATTATGTCATAAACATTACTTGGTTCTCTTTGTAAGTTATCTTGTGGTTTTACTTTTTTACTCAAATTTTTTAATAATAAAGCGATATTCTCATAATTAATTTTTTTATTTTCTTCTTCTGTTACTGTTGGTTCTGCTGCTGTTGGTTCTGTTGCTACTGCTGTTGTTGGTTCTTCTATAATTTCATTTATTAAATCATTGTAAGATATATTTGGTTTTTCTGAATTAATTTTCATCATTTTTTTGTTTACTTCTTCTTTTAATGTAGCCTTATTATTCCTGTCTTGAGTAAATAATTTAAAAATCTCATTAATAAATGAATTAAAATCATTTGTTTCATATTTATCATTTTTATTTGCGTTTAGATGTTTAACAAAGTCGTCAAAATTTAACTCTTTATTTTTGCTTTTATCTTTTCCTTCATTAATTATTATTTTATCCAAAATATCTAAATCTATATATTTATTGCTAAAAGGTATTGCTAAATTCATTATATTAGCTTTTTCATCTGCTTCCCTAATAGCGGGTTTAATTTGATCGCGACTTTGTTGACTCGTTTTTTCATCTCGGCTTAATTCTGCATACTTATCAATTATATTATCATAAAAATTTTGATTTCGTATAGCCACATGTGAAAACTCTCCTTCATTTAAAATATTATAATTATAATTGACATATTTTTGTAGTTTTTTATCAAAATATTTATATTTTAATTGAATATTTAAATTTAATGGGTTATTGTCGCTCATATTATTAATAACTATTATATTATTAATATATAATAAATATTATGTTAAATCATTATAACTAATATAATATTTATTTATTTGATTATAGTTTATTTAACATCGCCGATTTTAAATTTAATTTTTCTTCTTCTTTTGCCTTTTTTAATATTTCATATGCTTTATTTAATTCTTCTTCGCTTACTTTTCCATCGCCGTTACTATCTATTACATTTTCTAATTTTTTATAACTTTCCGGCAAAATACAGTATTTTGAATTCTCATTAAATACAAAATTACTTAATATTATAAATACGGCTGTTATAATAAATGCAATAATCAAATCACGAGAACCCATAAATGCTATTGTGAAAATTAATACTTCTCGAGCTATATTTTTAAAAATCATTTCTTGACCTTTAGTCAATTCTAATTCAATAAAACGAGAACCTATATTCATAAAAATCATCATTAAACCGATAAATAATTTACTTGTGCTTAAATTTTCTAAAAATTGTGTAAAGTTAAATTTACCATTTTTAAATGATGAATTATTTTTTTTATTTTTATTGTCCTTATTATTAAATATATAATTAAACATAAACATTTTATTAACTTTAATATAACTTTAGATAAAATTATTATTTAAAATTTTAGTAGTTTTATAAAATATTATTATCTTTTTTTTTTATAAGAGTATGTATCAATTAAATCCATCAACATTAGATTCAGACATTAATTCGGGTCCAAGTGGTTCATTATATAAAAAACCGACCAATAATAGAACTTATAAAAACAAACCCCAAGTTAATTTTTCACCCGATACAAACATTAATCAAAAACAAAATCAAAATCAAACAAAAGAAAAGATTAATAATGTTTCTAAATTAATATCAAATTTACATTCTTCCACCGAAGATGAAAATGATAATATTGAAGATAATAATTTTAATGAAGGACTTAATGCAATGTTTCCTTCATATCCAAGTGATACAAATAATGCTTCAAATCAAAATATAATCAATAATGAACTAAATAAAATGAATTCAATGCCTGATAATAATATTAAACCCAATGATTATTTAGCTTCTAAAATAAATAATGTATATTCTAATTTAGATGATGGTTACAAATCCAACTTTGATTACATCACTTCTATGACAAATATGAATTCAAATGGTTCAAATAAACTTTTAAATAATACCGATTTATTAAGTAAATTGGATTATATTGTCCATCTTTTAGAAGAACAACGTAATGAAAAAACAAATACTATTACCGAAGAACTTATTTTATATTTATTTTTAGGAATCTTTATCATATTTGTATTGGATTCTTTTGCTCGTGCTAGTAAATATGTCCGCTAAATACTTTTATTATTTTATTATTTTTAAAATATTTTAATAATAATAAAAATTTTATTTTTTGAAAACATATAAAAAATCATTTGCAAATCCACCATCTTTCATATCTATTTTTTCCTTTAATTCAAATCCTTTAGCTAAAGCTTTGCTTACTATTTCATCTATGCTTAGCATATACATATTTAATTCATTTTTACGCACACTATGGGTTTTAAAATTTTCAAATTTTTCTTTATATGTTGCATATGGAATATTAGGATTTTTGTTATCATTGTGTTGCTCATTTACTACATAATCAGATACATATTCAAAATCATTGGAAAATTTAACAATATGTTGTTTTGGTTGCTTACCATAATCATCTGAATTAAATAATACTTTATTATTATTTATAATATATGGTGTAAATTTTTCTTTATTTACAAGATTTAATATTAATAAACCATTATCCATTAATAAAGTATGACAATTTTCAAAAAATTTATCTTTATCTTGCATTAAATATATTGTACGCCCTAAACACATTATATGTGAAAAACTATTATAATCTAAAACATCGCCTTTTAAAAAATCTCCTTTTATAAATTCACATTTAGGATAATTAGTATTTGCCTTTTTAATCATTGATTTAGATTTATCTATTCCTATTACGTCGTAACTTTTTTTATTTAATAAATCTACGTGATTTCCAGTACCACAGCCAACATCTAAAATTTTAGTAAATTTATTTTTTTTTTCTAAACCAATCACTTTTCCAATTTCATAATTATTTTTTTTTTGATTTAAATGTATGCTATCATAATAATTAGAGTAAAAGTCATCATACATTGACATATCTCTCTTTATTTCAAAAAAATTGGATTCATCTAAAATATTTAATTTGCCATTTTCAAAACCTTCATAATTATAAGGTTTAACACTATTTCCGAAATTATTAACTATTATAAATAAGAAGGTTAATACTAAAAATAATAAAAATATTTTTTGTATTGATTTTAATCTCTTTAAATTTTTATATGTTCTATAAATAATTCTAGTTAATTTATATAAATAATAATTAATTTGATTTATCATATTTATTATGTATTAATATTATATTTTTAATGTTTGAATATATTAATTTTTATATATTATGGATCCCAATAGTATAAATGATACACGCGATGATTTTAGAAATATAACTTTTTCCGGATTTCAAAAATCCAAAGCAAAACAAGAATTACTTAATTGCTTATATAATGGCAAAATAGAAAATGCTTGTTATTGGGGCGCAGAATTTATTTGTTCAAACCATTATTTAGAACTTTGGGATATAATTATACTTTATTATTGCAAATTTATACATTGCGGTAATGTTAAACTTCCAATATATTTATCAATGCGGTATAATAATTTTGTTACGATTTTACATAACGGATATAATACAAATACATTACCAATGCGTAATAATAAAAAAATTAGAAAATTATTTGCTGAAATAATTTGTATATTATGCTTTTCCAATAAAAAACATACTTACAGCGAAGTTAAATTGAATAAAACTGAAGAATTTGATTTAACAAATATTAGCAGTAAATTTAAAGCGCCAAATATGCATTTTTTGGATAATGTTTTTAAAGATGATGATCCTAAAGAATTATTAATACCATTTAATGAATTAATATATAATTTGGTAAATAAGAATATAATAGATACTTGTTATTGGTATGAATGGATTATTGAGTACGAAAATATATGTAAAAAAAAGAAGAAAAAATGTATATGTCAAGCACGCGCATATGCTCCGAATGGACACCATAATGATATAATATGGATAGTATGGGACGCTATTTTTTATTATGCAAATCCAGAGAATCAAAGTTTAATAAATGATATTATTAGTAATACAGAAAATGCTAATATTGTTTATAAAATCATAAAAGCATTATATGAGTTATTTATTATAAGATATAATACGCCTATAAAACGAAAACGCAAGTTTATTATTTATTTTTGTTTTTCATTATTAACTGAAAATCATAATTTAAATGTGCAAATTACAAATAAAAATGGAGAAATAGTTGCAATAACAGAAAAAATAGATGAAATTTATAAACAAATAAAGAAAAATGAAAAAAATCCAGGAACTGATTATTTATTTAATAATCTTAAAAAATCTAATCTTGAAAAAACAATAGAAAAAATTGAAATGATTAATAATATCTAATTTTTTATTGTTTTTCTATTGTTTTTTATATTTACAAGCATTAGGGTGTAAACTATTCTACATAAGTATAAACATGGATTTCACGTTTTCCACATCCAACTTCAAATGGAGTAACCTTCCTAATGTGTGATGAATTATTAATTAGCCATAGCGTCTTTCGGCGCTTCATTGAAAGGTCTCTGTAAATATTACGAAGAGAAACCTTCTTATCGGCATTTTCCTTGAGATAATCTTCGACTTCATTTGTTCCAACCATTTTATATTATTTTAATACTACTAAAAATAATATAAAAAATATTTATCAATTTTTAAATTTTAAATTTTATTTTTTATTTTTTCTTTTTAATTTTTGCTTTTTAATTTTTCTTTTTTCTTATTTCTTGACTACATATTTTTCACCAGCCGCATGCCTTAAAGTATAAATGCTCCTCTTTTTCCAATCAAAACCAGATGCTTTTTCACTCATTATATACATATCTCCATCTTCCAATAAAACTTCAATTCTTTTGCCAACAACTTCGCATCTATGATAATATTGCCAAACAATTGGTCTGCTCTTACCTAATGAGCAAGCAATAACTTTTTTCCTTTCTCCGTCGCCATGGAATCCTATGCCACATTTTTTAACATCATAATACAAATTTCCTTCTAATTCTAAATTATTTGCTTTAGGACCAAAGAAAGTTTCTAAAGAGTCTTTCCATTTTTTAAGATTTGGCGCACTGCTTAATGCAATTATTCTACCTAATTTATTTTCATAATCTGGGTCTCCACCTTCATCACCATAACACAAATTATGCCTAGCAATTTTATTTAATACCTTCTTGCGTCTCGTGTCCCAATAATGCTTATCCCATTCAAACGACAATTGCTCTTTTAACATTTCTTTACTATCAATATCACACAAATCATGCAAACCATTTTTAATTATTAAAACAGCAGCGTCTTCTATTATGCTTAAATCTTCAACATCATCTTTTAAATATTCTTTTAAATTATAAAACTGACAATTTATGCCTTTCTTTTTCAAATTTTCGTCAAATTGCTTTAACTCTATAAAACTAAACCCTACATTTGCTAGTCCATTTCCATTTTTAATCATTCCAACATGATTCTCAGATTGCTCTCCAGCAGTGATACAAATTGCAGCATTTTCCATATTTTATCAATCTTTAAAATTGATATATTTGATATATTTGATATATTTGATATATTTGATATATTTGATATATTTGATATATTTGATATATTTATTATAAATAATAAAATAATTATATCAATTTTAAAAAGAAGACATACATATAATTAATACTAACTTCTATAATAAAATAAAATTTTATAACCATATTTGAAGTTATATTTTTCTGGATATATATTTGGATTTTCTTTAAATACCCAATCACTATCTTTATTTATTAAAGATTTCCATTTAAAACGTGACAAACGAGAATAACTATCTCCATCAAATTTATATTCTTCTTTATTAATTGTTGCTAAACTTACAAAATGACTATTTGCTCTTGGTTTAAAATGTCCTTTATTTGTTATTATTATGGAATCTAAAACATATTTATAAGTTTTATTTTTTTGTTTTAAAGTATAACTTAATTCATGGTTTGTAGTATGTTTATTATTGCCACTTATATGATCTTCTAAAATAATTATGTCTGGAATTTTATAATAATTTTCAAATTTTTCTTGTAAAAATGATTGTATATTAATGTTTTCATAAATATTTAAATTCATCATTTTTAATAAGTTATAATTTAAATAATTCATTAACGTTTTATAAAACACCAATGGGTTTCCTGCTTCATCTATATCTGGGAGTTCATTATAAACTAACTTATTTATACGCTCATGAATTAATTTTATATAAAAATTGGTATTTAGATTATTTGTTAAACTATTGATTTTACTATATAAATTCCCGCTATTTAATTGTTTTTTCATTGTTTTATTTTTTTTCTTTTTATTTTTAATTGTTTTATTATTATTTTCTTTGAATTCGCTTTGATTATATGATGCTTCAATAAATAAATTCAATATAAAAAACATTTTTTTTAATATTTTATCATCTATTGAAGTATTATCTATTTTTTTTCCTTTTATCATAAACTCTCTAAAAAATCTGAAAAATTTACGTCCTTTATCGCTAAAAAAAAAACTTACAAACATAGTATTAAACCAACAATTCCCATATAATTGTTTTGGAGCAATAAATTTTAAGGCATCTAAATGTTTTGAACTTTTTAAATTATTAATTAACAATTTTTGAACTTTATTATTATCATATTTATAACATTTAGGATTTTTATTAGTACCCAAATTTATTTTAAGCAAATCATCGCATAATTCTAATTTTTTTGGAGCATAAGATTTAAGTGATCTTACACTTAATCTTTTATTAATAGATGGAGAGTATGAATGTTTTGATTCTCTTTTAAATGAACTATTTTTTTTCATTATATTAATGCGACTTAAATTATAATTATAAAAAAATAATGTAGTTACTTTAAATAAAAAATATTACTTATTTATAAATGCAAAGTTTTCGCAAAAGCCTAACTAATAAAACAAGTAGTTTAAAAAATTCATTATTACCCGATGAAAATAATTCATTTAAACAAAGTATGGCTAAACCTGTTACTTCAGTAATGGAAAGAATGAGTAGTGCCAAAGATTCTTTAAAATCATTTACCAAATCCGGAACAGAAGTTGTAGGAAATGTGGCACAAACAACTACAGGATTTTTTAATATGAAAAATATATTGTTTGCTATAATAATAATATTCTTTTTAGCATTTTTAGGATTTAATATATTTAAATATTTTGCTTCAGGAACAGATGTTATCACTAATTTACTTTCACCAATTATTGCTCTTTTCGGAAGTTTAACAGGAGACACCGCTAAAACAACTATTAACGAAACTTCTGGGGGTTCAAAAACAATATTAGATAAAGCATCAACCACCGGTCAAACTCTTTTAGATAATGTTCAACAAGGTGCAACTTCGGGAATATCTTCATTACAAGATGGATTAAACAAAACTGCTTCACAATCTACAAATAATGGAGATGATTTAACTTTATCAATTGTTAATACCGCAAATGCTGATAAATTGAGTGATTCTTTGAAAAAAGGCAAAAACAATGATTACGAACCAGAACCCACCCAAACAAATACATTAAATCAAGGTTATTGTTATATTGGAAAAATAAATGATACACGTTATTGTGCTAAAGTTTCAAATAGAGAACATTGTATGTCTGGTGATATTTATCCTTCAATGGATATATGTATTAATCCTAGCTTACGTGCCTAATGGGGAGAGCGCCACAAGTCGCCAGACGACTTCATACGCGCTAGTTAAATTATTTTATAATTATTTTATAATTATTTTATAATTTTTAATTTCAAAATTTAAATAAATATTATATTAAATTTTGAAAAATTTTTTTTATCTATTATAACGAGTTTTTTTTCTTTTAGATTTTCTTTTGGGCTTTGATTTTCTTGTTTTTTTATCTAATATAACCATATATGGTTTAAAAAATTTAAACATATCATTTCCGGTTCTATTGCCTTTATAATCTTTTTTTAGTTTTCCATTTTTAAAAACCATTATAGATGGGAATCCTTTTATTGAATTTTTTAAAGAAGAATAATCTATATAATTTAATTGTTCTGCATCTATTTCTAAAAGTACTCCATTACATTTGGATTTTTTTAATTTGGATTTTAAATATTGCCATTGTGATTTCATATTTTGGCAATGAATGCACATTTTACTAAATACACCAACAAAGCATACTTTTTTAGATAATAATTCTTGTATTTTATTTTTATCAAAATTTGAGTTATTTAGTTCTATTATTTGCATATATATAGCATTATATTTTTATTTTTTATTTTTATTTAGTTTATTATATTTTAACAAAATAATAGAAAATATAATATATTGTTAAATTAATTAAGTATTATGGCATTCAAATTTAATTTCAATGAACTAGCACAATATAATAATGCAGCAATAGTAATAGTTTTTATTTTTGGAATGATTTATTATGTAAATTCTTATAATTTACACGAACCTATGGAAAACGCAGATTCAAAAAATAAAAAAGAAAAAAAGAATACAAAAGATTCAAAAAACATTGAAAAAAGATGTTCAAATATGTTAATAGAAAAAGATGGTTCTATTTATTTGTATAACTCTAAAATTGCATCTGTTCCCGGTGTAAATCCTTTAAAATTTGAAAATTTAGAAGAATATGCTGAATTTTACGAATGGCAAAAATCACAAAATATTGAATGTCCTCTTTTATTTTTACAATATACAACNGACACACAAAATAATGAACTCATACAAGTAAAACCTTCCATTTTTGAAAATAGCGGNGGTCTTCCNAAAGAAAAAANTNNAGCAATNCCNGGNNNAGAAGGCGAAGAATATTATGAAGAAAATAAAATGTTAGATGCTACTAGAAATTCAACACCAAATTCTAATTTCAAATTTAATAGTGGAATGTATTCCGGTTT